>Ga0247609_10000836_pt1 | contig 39710 bp, 56 predicted proteins | sample 172DNAGHGlowgp2_FD_193487 | JGI IMG/M metagenome (GOLD analysis project Ga0247609, IMG submission 193487) | Sheep rumen microbial communities from Palmerston North, Manawatu-Wanganui, New Zealand - 1728 DNA GHGlow gp2 | ecosystem: Host-associated > Mammals > Digestive system > Stomach > Rumen ... | reverse complement strand
ACAACCAAGGTCGTAATTTTCTTGCGAAGTTGGTCAAGGACTATCTTATCTACGGGTGCGTTATCGTGGCTCGCAAGCGGTATAGGACGGGCGATACGGAGTATTACGTTGTCCACCCTACCAAGATAGAGAGTTACAAACTTAAAGAGAAGCGGATTTCGCCATTTGAGCCTTGTTTGGACAGCATAAGGGTAAAGTACCCGTTGGGATTGGAGAAGAGCGAGAGTGTGGAGATTTCGGCAAACGACTTGTGCATTATCGGTGATGAGTTGGAGTTCGGTAGCGGTCACTTGTGCTTTGGCGGTGCTTTGTCAGCCGTTAAGGACGAGTTGGAGGTTTACGCAAACCTTGTGGATGTCCTTGACGAGGGTTACGGCAATGGCGGTGCGAGAAAGATAATCTCGTTCAAGAACACTTCGGACGAGTTGGCTTTCAACACTCCGTTGCAGAACAATGCCGATGAGGTCAAGAAGGAGTTGCGAGAGAACTACGGAGGCAATAGCGGAGATGAGCATTACATAATCTCGCAGAACGATGTGAACGTTAGCAATCTCTCTTCTCCCGTAGGAGAGTTGGATGGCTACAATATGCTTTCCAAGTTGGAGTGTACGATATGCAATGCCTTTGACTTCCCCGTTTCGTTGCTCGGCTTGAAGACGGGTGCTTACAAGTCGCAGACGGAGGCGGAGAAGAGCCTTTACGTTGGTTGCATATCTCCGATAGCGAACCTTATTCTTTCAAGGCTCAATGTGTTCTTCGGAACGAACATTGATGCGAGAATAGAACTTGACTACTCGGAGTTGGATTTCTTCCAAGACGGAAAGCAGAAGAAAGGAGCGGCTATTCAGACCTTTATGCAAGGTGCTACGCAAGCGGTTGAGATGGGTGCGCTCACAAAAGAGGAGGTAAGGAATGAATTGAAGAACATTCTTTAAGAAAAACCATTATATTTGCACCGAGTTGTAACTACTTTTCTTCTTATTTCGTGTTTCGGGGGAGTTCTCACGGGTTGGGAACTCCTTTCGTTTTAACTAAATGGAAGAAATTTCCGCACATAGGAAAAAATTTCCGCATAAAAAAAAGAGAGTGTCGGTTAAAACACTCTCCAATCTAATAACAATAAACCTTATGACACTTAAAGAAATGCTCGTTTTATTCGCAAAACGGCTTTGGATTGCCTTGGTTGTACTTGTTTTCTGCCTTGGTTTCTACTTTTCAGCGATTTTCCTATACATCATTCATTCCGTTTCAAGGCTTTTCTCTAACAAGTAGTATATTCTTCTATTATATATCTTCTCTATTATCAATCTTCAACCTTAGAACATTGACTAACCAACGGAAGTAGATTTTGAGCCAAGAACAAACCTCCCCCTTACCCACTAACAATCTGCTAATGCGTAAGAGAGAGGTGTTTGGTTGGTGTTATGACTGACCACACGTATAGTGAGTTCCTCGCCATCAAACATTGGTTTAACGTAAATCAGTGACCAACAAGCACACATTCGTGTTTACGCACGACTACCGCAGATAGTGCTTTTAACCTCTTGCGCCCGACATTGTAGTTCCCACCTCTTTCGGGTTGTTTCGGCTTTGCCGAGTGGAGTTTATCAGACCGACAAACAAAGCCAAGACCATTTCGTGCTTGCACACGGATTGGTCGCAACAAAGGTAAGACGTTTTTCGGGAAAACCAAGCGAAAATCATCATTTTCTTTCAAAAGCAAAAGAATAAACAAATTATAGTATCTCGCATCGCTTATATGCGAGTGTCTTTACGAACCTTAGAAAGTCATATTGTTACATTTGCCAATAAAAGTGTTTTTATTATGAATTTAGAGCAGATTAAGTCGCTGATAAGCGAGGACAAGGGCAATAGAGCGGTCGGGAACTTCTCTCAGACCGAAACCGATGACAAGTTGTCGGTCAAGGGTGTCGCAATAACTGCGAATTTCATAGACAAGCATAATTCGTTTTTTACGGAGGACTGCCTTCGTGGTTCGCTTGAAAATGTGATTATTCACAACTCAGACCACATTCGTGACTTTGAGCATCTTATTGCCAACGATGTAAAGAAGAGTTTGGAGAGCATATCTCTTAGGGAACTTGGCTACGAAGCCGATGGCGATGGTGTATGCTTTGTTTTCCAGAGCGAGTTCACAAAGGAGGACAACCCTCTTATGTATAGAGCCTACAAGGGCGGTCGTGTGAAGAACCACTCAATAGGCTTTGATTGGAGAGGCTCAAAGGAAATCCTTTGCATCAACACCGAGTTAGAGGGAATTGAGTACAAGGAGAATTGGGAGAAATACTACCCTATGGTAATCAACAAGGAGGTTGCCGATGAGAGAGGATGGTTCTATGTGTACGAGAAAGCACCGATAATTGAGATTTCAGCCGTTGTAATGGGTAGCAACGTGCTTACTCCCACATTGAGCGAGCGAGGCTATTCTGACGAGCAGATTAGGCTTGCCGTGAAAGAGAGTTTATTTACGAGAGTTTACAAATAGTTTCACTTAAAATCTTAGAACAATGAAGATTGACGAATTTCTTAGTACAACCAACTTCTCCGAGAAGGAGAAAGAGGGTATTCGTGGCATTTTCAATGCTATGAGCGAAGAGAGCAAGTTGGCTTTTGAGGAAAGAGCGAAGGAACTTGCAACTCGTTCCGATATTGAGGGTTTGAAGACCGCAATAAAGGAGATTGAGGACTCTATGGCTCAGAGAAACCACAATGACGAGCCACAAGACGATGCTTTCAAGGCATCTCTTAGAGCCTATTTCAACGACATCAAGGAGAAGAAGAACGATGTTCGTTTCTCTCCCGTTTCGGTCAGAGCCGCAAGTGTTATGACACTCGCTGGTCAGTCGCCTAACTATGGTGTCGGCATCAAGATTGACTACGACACAAGAGTTCATTCCGAGCCTTCAACAAAGGACTCATTGTCGCTCCGTTTGAACAAGGGTGCTACAAGCACTGCGATTACTCGCTACGTTCAGTTGGACGGCAAGGAGGGAACTGCCGAGGTTGTAGCCGAGGGCGCATTGAAGCCTCTTATGAGTTTCTCTTACGTTGATGCGCAGGCGGTCACTCAGAAACTTGCCGTAATGATTAAGGTTACGGACGAGTTTGAGGACTTCACTGAGTTCTTCAACGATGTGAGAACAAGAGCGAGAAGAGAGTTGCTCAATGTAGTTGAGAACGAGGTTGCGGTAGGTAACGGCTCGGCTGGTCACTTGCAAGGTATTGCGGTTGCCAATGGCGGTGCTTCTTACTCAGACACAAGCCTCAACGGAACTGTTACCGCTCCAAATCTTGTTGATGTCATTCTCGCAATGGCTAAGCAGATAAACGGACTCGGTTTCAGCGCAAATGTCGCTTTCGTTAATTATAGCGATTATGCGACTTTGAAGTTCGCTAAGGACTCAACGGGTCGCTCTATCTTCGCAGACGAGATAGCAAGACTTGGCGAGATTGAACTCATTCCCGTATCTTCAAACACTCTCCCACAAGACAAGGTGCTTGTGATGGATGATAGATATTGGAACTTGTTCATCAACTCCGTTTCCGTTAAGGATGGCTATGGTGTTCAGGCAATCACAAGCGGTGGAAGCACTAAGTATGTTTCAGACTTGGAGGTAAATCAGAGAACACTCGTGTTTGAAACTTACGTTAAGTCTTATATCCCAGGCGCAGAGGTTGGTTCAACTTGCTGGGGTAGTGTAGCCGCTATCAAGACCGCTATTGAGGCTTAGTCAACAAATAACTGAAACAAAAAAGGAGGATTTATTATGAAAAAAATCAATTTCTTTGAAACCATCAAAATCAAGGGTGTAGAGAATAGCAAGCACTTCAAGGCTGGTGTTGTTTACGAGGTTCAGAAGGACTTCGGAGAGAAACTCATTGCCGAGAAGAAAGCGGTTCTCGCAGAGAATGACGAGAAAAAGTCCAAGAAATGATAAAACTTGACCCGACATATTTTGAGGGAACTCTGAAAGTGCAATTCGCAACTGCCAATCCATCACTCGGTGGTGGGTTGGCTAATGCGGTTGCCGTAACATCAAAGCAGAACCAACTTGACGATTTCATTGAAAGGTACGAGTTGGATGCTTTGGAGTCGGTTCTTGGTGTTCCTCTCGCAAATCTTTTGGTCAAGTACATCAATCTTGAAGAGGGGGAGGAGTGGACTGACCCCGATGTCACAGCGGAGGATATGGATGCCTTGGTAAAACTTGTTTACAACGAGGAGAGGCATATAAGTTTCACTGCAAACTACGTTTGGTTGCGCATAGAGGAGGAGAATGTGAATACTCCTACGATGCGTGGTGTCGCTACCGAAAAGGTTGACAAGTGCGATATGCGCAGTAACTTGGTTAAGCAGATTAGGGTGTATAACGAATATGTCAAGTTCGGCAAGGATTGTCAGCGATTTGTTATTTTCAATGAGGATTTCAAGTTGTTTCGTTTCACGTTGCCAAGGTTGCGTTACGCAAATCGTTTCTTCTTATGAATAGATATGGATTGAACATAATGGTCATAGGCGGAGCGGTTTACGACACGTTGAACATACTCTCCAAGGACGAGGACTACATAAATGCGGTAAAGAGTTACCATTTCGCATTAGGCTTGCAGAATGTAGAGCCGATAGAGGAGAAAGAGGGCGAAACCCCGTATGAGTCACTCGTGCGTAGGGTAAGCGAGAACCCTTTCATATACCCTTTCTTGTATAACGGCTCGCTTGACGAGATGGCGCACTTGTACAAGAGCGTATTGTCTTTCAAGGAGGAGCAGATGTATTCCTACCGATACCTTGGTATATGGAATATCTTGCCACAAAAGTGCGCAACCCGTAGCGGTCGCTTGGAGTACGATGTTGAATTGTACTTTGTAAGTTGCGTGATAAGGGAGTGGTCAACCGAAATGAGGGAGCAATGTTTATTTGTTCCTATCATAGATAGGTTTATTTCCGTATTTTTGGAATGTCTTGGCAATTCTCCGTATGTTCTTAGGGATGATAGCGGAGAGATTGAAACAAGGCAAAAGAGAGGCTACAACATACATCAAGCGATGGTCAACGAGATTGGAGATTATGTTGCCGTTCAGAGATTGCAGTTCACACTGCGTTTGAGCAGAGAGGAGTGCGAGGCTTACGAGGATAGGCTCATAGAGAAATACAACAACTTACTTAATATTATTGAAACTCTAAAAACTAACTGATTATGGACAAATTTTTTGTTTATGGTGGTTGTGATACCAACAAGCAGTATTTCACGGGCATTGGCAAGTGCGATGTCAAGGAGGGAGTTACCGATTTCTTGGTAATCACAAGACCAAATGCGACATTCGCTAAGAGCGATATTGTCAACGGAGATTTCACAACCAACTTGCAGACTGCATTGGCTCTTGACTACAAGAGTGCGAACAAGGCTTGGATTGTGGGTAAAATCACTACCAACAACGCACCCGAGGGTGGCGATATGGTTCAGAACACAAAGGGAACTCGTGGCGGTTCAGTGACTACGGGTCAGAACCCAATCACAATCAACTATGCTTTCCCAGCAGGTGTTTGCGCATACAACCAACTCGCACGACTGAAAGGTATGGAGTGCCGAGTTCTGCGTATTGACCGCAACAAGAACGTGTTCGGTGTCTATGATGACAAGACCGAAACATTCAAGGGTTTCTCCGCTACACTTTGGGTGTCTGAAACTCCCGAGGCTGATGGCGGTGATGTAGAAATGGTTTCAGTAATCGTTTCTTATGGTCAGGACTACTTCACAAAGGAACTTGAACACCGCTCTAACGTGTTCGTTACCGATGTGCCAGAGGCTCTTCGTCCCGTTGCCGTTGTCAAGGGTTCTGCAACTCTTACCGCAAAGGTCAACTACACTTGCTCTGGCGAGGCTATTGACGATGCAACCGCTACCGCTTTGGCTGATGCTACCGCTTGGGTTGGTGTTGATGCGACTAACGCAGAGGTAACAATCACTGCGGTTACCTATGCCAACGGAGAGTTCACATTTGTCGGAGAGGGTCTTGCAAAGGTAAAACTTGCATCGCCTAACGACTTGGCGGAACTCAATGTATTCGGCATTGAGGGATTTGACGAGTTCGCTTCCATTGTTTAGCCATTCGTTGTAATTCATAGATAGAGGGGGTTGGTGGCGAAAGCGACTGACCCTTTCTTTTTTTCAAACCTAAAACATACGATTATGAAGTTTATTTTCAAGGAAAAGACATTCGGTTTCAACGACAAGGTGCTTGCGACTTTGAAGTCAAAGAGCGAGGTGGAGAAAATGGTAAAATCAGTGACAACCGAGCATTGCGATGACATTGTTACCGCTATATGCGAGTTGCACGACATTGAAATCGCCCCGAAAGTTGACAATTCAGAGCCTAACGAGAAAAAGACGGGCAAGTTATCAAGCAAGAAGAAAAAGAGCCGTAAATAAGAGAATTATGGGCATTTGGGAACAATGGGAGGAATGCGTGTGGAATTATCGTGAGGCTTGCGGTAAACTTTCCGACATAGAAAGACGTGTAGTCAATGTTGACTGGATGTTTGATGGCGGTTTTGTCTATATGCGTGACAAGGGCGGTCGTTTTGTCAAGAGAAACTTGACGATGGCTCAGTGGATTGACATCGCTATGAAAGACGATGATATGCGAGGTGCGGTCAACGAGTTGTTTCAGTTGCAGTTGTTGAGTGGAGAGTGGGCGGAGTATTTTCCACCGACCTACACCGAGAAAACGATAAAGAGAAAGAACAAGCACGGGGCATTTATAGATGCCAAGAGTTTTTTCAACTCAAAGGCATTTGGTGGTTTTGGCTTTTTTGTGAACAATGAGCGGTACAACTTGTTCAATAGTGGAGAGTCGCTCAAAGAAATAGCGAATTTCACTCCATATTTCAACGGAGAAACCCTTATGTACGATGCTTCTAAGAGCCAAATGGACAAGTATATCATAAGAGGAACGAACGCACCTCTCATTTTTCCGCAAATGTTCGGTTTGAGTGTAAGAGTTTTTGGTATATTTGTCACGGAATTTCTTGTACGTTTCGTTGAACAACGTGGCGGAAGAATAACCGATATTGAGAAATATGTAAAAAACGCACAAAATTTAGCGCAAAAAGATGAAGAAATTTACGAAATTGAAGGAGAAGGTGAGAAAATTTTTGACGAAACGGGAACTATATACCCGTTTTGAGAGGTTTTTAAGTTTTATATTATGGCTAATTGTACAAAGTGTAGCAAATCTTACGAGATTATTGCATTTGAGCGGTCTATTGCTATCGCAAGGATGGAAGCGAATAGTGTTAAAAACAAGGCTATTGTTTATAAATACAAGGGCAAGTATTACGGAGAGTGCTTCTCGTGTTGGCGAAAGGCTGGTAAGAATGGCGAGCCGATTGCCATTGTATTCCCCGATAACCATATATGATTGCACGTTAGAGCGATATATGAGCATAATGTTTGACGGAAAAATCAAACGAGTGCTTAGACGGGGTTGGACAACGAGAGAGAGAGCGGAGGAACTTGTGTCGGACTTGTGTCGGCAGTTTCAAGAGGCGCAAGGCAACGACATATCATCGGCTTACACGGAAATGAAGCAAAAGTTGCTTGCTTTGAGTGTTGAGTGTCAGAGGTTGTCCATTGCGAGAATGTTGGTTGTGAGGGATTTTGCGTATGCTTGCTCAATAGTCCGTTCATTGCGGTTGCCAATATCTTCAAAGACAACTCAAATGGGATTGCTCCGTGTCATTGATAGTCAAATCAATATGCGAGAGTCCAAGATGCGAGAGTTGACTTCCACGTTGGAGTCAAAGAAAAGGGGAGATATGTCAAAGCAAGACTACATTGATAGCATTGTGAGATTGGGAGTTGCCACCGAACTCGGTTACAAGACCGATGCGACATTAACATTGTCGGAGTTCGCAAGTATATTAAAGATTAACAAAGAGAAAGCAAAGGCTTATGAGCAAATCAAAAGGAAAAGCGGTTCTTCTAAGCGATAGCGAGATAGAGCAGTTGAAGAAACTGAAAGGTGTTCTTGACGGGGTTATCAAGTCCTTGGAGGAAAAGGACGTTGCCCTTTCTAAAATATCAAAGACACTTACGGGAAGACTTGACACAAGGGGTATGAAAGAGAAAATGTACAATCTTAGGGGATTGGGTCGTTCTCTTCGTTCTCTTGCGGATGACTTTGTGTCCGTGGAAACCTCTCTTGCGAGTTCAAGCAAGAACATAGAGCGAGCAATCAAGAGTATGATTGACTCTATGCGACAAATGCAACAAGTGTCAAGTTCTACGAGTGGCAGAAGCGGTAGCACCATTGATTTTGATGCTCAAATCAAGGGCGCAACGGAGTATGAGAAAATCTTGGCGAGGATTAAGAACCTTAATGCTCAAATCGGTGTGTATAGTGCAGTGCCAACACAAAAGGGCGATGATAACTATCCGTCTTCAATGAACCCCGACCCAAAAACAATTACTACCGCTACCGATGAGTTGGCGGTCGCTCGCTTGACTTTGCAGACACAAAAGAAGATTGCGCAAGCAAAGGCGCAGATAAGCCAAACCGAAAAGGGAAACTTGACACTTCAAAACGAAGAGTTGCTCATTGAGTTGGAGATGAACAAGGCTTTGGTGGCTGACGAGAAAGCGAGAATAAGAGTAGAGGCTCTTGAACGTAAGATTAAGGAATACAAGGAGCGAGAAGCAACCTTAGCGGTTACTATAAATAAAAGAAACCTAACGGACGAGCAAACTGCCCAACTGAAAGAAGAGGCACGACAAGTAGAAAGAAAGCGAAGAGCCTTAGAAGGACTGAAAACTACAATGGCAAGTTCTTTGGGAACTTCCAATATGTACTACAACACAACTTTCCAAACGATACAAGTTTTGCGAGAGTTGCCAAACTTCACGCAGTCGGCTCAGATAGGTCTGATGTCTTTGTCAAACAACTTGCCTACTCTGATAGACGGATTTGCAGCCGCTCGCAAGGAGGCTGGCTCTCTTGGCAAGGTCATCTTGAATATGGTCAAGAACCCAATGTTTTGGCTTAATGTAGCCGCAGTTGGATTGACAACTATTCTTACGTTGCTCCCTAAGTTGATTAAACTTCTCCGCAACGAGATGTTTGATATGGGCGAGGTTCTTGAAAGTGTCGCAGAGGGTCTTAGAAAGGGCAATAGCGAGTTGTCAAAGAACATTGAGAAGTACAACAAACTCACTCACGAACTCCGAATGGCTAAGAACGGGTTAGCCGATGGCAAGAAGTCGTTAGAGGAGTATAATAAGTCCTTTGGTCGTACCTTAGGTATTGCCAATAGCACCGCAGAGGCATACGAGAAGATGCGTACAAATATGAATAGGTTTTATAGTGATGCTATTCGTCACGAAGTTGCTATGGCAGTATTGGAGGCTGGCAGAAAGCAGTTGGCGGAAGATATTGCCAAGGAGATTGAAGACCAGACAATGCTCGGTAGAATGTGGACGGGCAGAAACAATACTGGTGATGTCATAGAGTCGGTATCGTCAATGCAAACGGGTCTTATGGAGAGAGCGAGAACGGGTGGGACTAAATGGGATTTGATTCCTTGGGTCGGAGACCACAATCTTGGAACGGCAATGGCTACAAATCAAGACAGGTATAGAACGACAATGGTTTCAAGTCAAGGCTTGACTATTAACGAGGTTTTCAAAAAGGCTGGCTTGTCTTTTGAGAAGGATTTCAAGAAGAAGTTAGAGGAACACTTTGGCGGTCAAATCAGTGTCAGCGCATTGGGAAAGGATATATTTCTTTCTGCAAAAAACGGAAAGAAAATCATTGAGAAGAATATGGCTGACATATATAGTTATGCGGCTGAACTCCTCAGACCTATGATGCAGAGCGGAATTGACAACTCATTGAAAGAGGTGCTTGATAAATTCGTAAACAAGTTCAAGGCGGTAGCCGACTATGCTTACGAGATTGATGTTGATATGGGCAAATACGAGGAGGAAAAAAAGGGTAGCGGTCGTGGCACTCACGATAGACAACCATCTCTTGATGTGAGCGACAACGGGGATTTCACTAAGGCGGAATACTACAACAAACGAAGGGATGAACTTGAAAAACTCAATCGTTCATTGAAGTTCTTCATTTCCCGTAGTGTTGCCGAGAACGAAAGAAAAGACCTTGATGCGAGAATAAAGTACATTACCGAGTTCTACAAGAACAAAGAGGAGATAGAAATGTACGATACTACCAAGTCTTTGTTCAAAACGAAGGAGGATTTGCGCATACAAAAGGCAAGGCAAGCACAAGAGGAGCAGAATTTGCGCCAAAGAATTGATAAATACAAGGAAAAATACTTGGGAAAAGACGATTATGACCAAGATTTTGTCAAGAAAGAGATAGAAAAAGCGGAGGAAGTCTATCAAAAAATGTTAGACACTAACGCAAAGGCTCTTGAAATTGCCGAGAGAAATGCGGAATTGCAGACAACCGAGGCTATTTACAAGTATGCCGATGCCATTGCAAAGCATAGAGAAGATATGCTCAAAGAGTATATTGACTCTATAAAGCCATATTTGAAGGCTGAAACCGATGAAATCAAGAGGCACTACGAGGAAATAGACCGAATGATTGAGAAAAATCAGAGAAGTCGTGAACGTAGGCAGTCTATGCTTGGCGGTAGTTCCGAGGGTATCTCTTTGTTTGGCGGTATTCCGTCACGTTGGAGAATGGGTTCGCAAGCGGAGAACGTACACTCGTCAGTGAGAGTTGATAGAATGAGTGCTTTGAGAAAGGAGATTGACGAGATAACGAAAGAGTACGACAAACTTGCGAATGTAGATGACTTCACAAGCCAAATGAAGGCTTTCAACTTGATTAACGAGAGAGTTGAGAAGCAGAAAGAACTTAATCAGTTGGAAAAAGAGTATCACAAGGAGTCTATTCGTTCCGCTGGCTCGGTTTCAATGGCTTTTGGCGAGGCTCTTGCAAAGGGAGTGGCTGGCTATTCACGAGATAGCAACATATCTTCGGTCATAGCCAATCAGTCCAAGTTGATTGAAACAAGGCAGAAGAACAAAAATGCGAAAAATGCCTTAGATAGCATCAACAAGATGTTCGGCACTGAGGAAAATGCTTTTGTCAAGTACCGCAACGAGAGCGGAGAGATTGACAAGGGCAAGGCGGTTGCTGACTTTACGGCAGAGTGGACAAAGGCTGGCTTTACCGATGATGAAATCAAGAAGAATGTTGAGATGCTCAATTCGGCAATGGACAACATCAACACCGAGGGCGGTCAGAGAGCCTTCAAGGACTTGAAAGAGAGTGTCACAAAATCGTTGGACGATGTTGTTGCCACAACCGATGAGAAGAGCGAGGAGTTGGAGGAGCAAATCAAGACCGATTTCTTGAAAGGCATTGAGGAGCAGTTGGTAGAGGCTTTCAGCAACCTTGTAGATATGGTTGACGAAATGATGAAAGCGGAGTTGGAGTATCAAAGACGATACTTGAACGAGTGGAAAGAAGACCAAACAAAGTTCGTTGACGAGCAGTTGCAGAGCGGTGTTTTGTCGCAGAAAGAGGCAACGGCAGAGAAAGAAGCCATAGATGAGCAATACCGCAAGAAGCAACACGAGATTGCGGTGCGAGAGGCTAAGATGGAAAGAGCGAGTGCTATTGCTAAGATATGGATTGCCACTGCCCAAGCGATTGCTTATGCGGCTATGGCATCTTGGCGAGATGGCGGTATAGCCGCTCCCGTATTGTTCGGCATTTACACCGCAATGCTTACCGCAAATGCTGGTATTCAGACCGCAACGATACTTTCTCAGCCACTGCCAGAGTATGCCGAGGGTACGGATTTCCACCAAGGCGGTCTTGCTTATGTCGGTGATGGCGGTCGTTCCGAAATGCTTTTGACACCACAAGGTCGTGTTTATAAGACACCAAATACACGAACATTGGTTAATTTGGAGCGAGGAACGAAAGTTTTTCCTAACTTTGACAAGGCAATGATGTTGCTTGCCGATAAGGGTAACTCCGAGGTCAAGGTCATAAGCGAGAATAGACAACAATTAGAGTTGTTGAAGCAAACGAATGTATCTTTGAGAGTGATAGCAAGGAACACTAAGTCAAGAACACATAATTACAACAATCTATGGAACTAATGAGAGATTTGGTATTTGTCGGAGCGGAGTTTGAGGGTCTTTTAAGCACTGACCCTTCCGAACTCCCTAACGGCAAGTTCCTTGTTGATTTAACGAAATACTTTGCTGGCTTTGAGGATAGTGCTATCAATATTGAGAGAGATGGCACGAGTGGCACGATGACAAAGGTTGCCTACTCTTTGCGTTTCTGCAAGAAGCCGAACACTATGTTTCTCAAAGAGGGTTATGAGCGGTTCATTTCCAAAGGTCGCACGAACTTTATGCGTGGCTATTGGAGTTTGTACAAGGTGTTCTATGTCGGCAACGAGGGTTCAATGCCCGAGCAAGGCGATAATGATGGCGATATAGCACTATGCGTTGACGGAGATGCCTATATGTGGCACGATGATGTTTCCGAGTGGTGGGGAATAGGCGGTGATGACGAGAGCATTATCGCTCCCAACACCATTGTCTATTGCGAGGACGGGGATGGCTACACTGCTTATATAAACGCAACCGACAAGTTCGTTGAGTGGAACAAGTTGGCATTGTGGAAGAAAGGCACATTTGACCCTAATCGTGACAACAAGAGAACTTTCATCTACGAACACGACTTTTATAGCAAGGACGATACCGATGTCGTTGACAAGAGTGTCTTTAATGCGGAAGAGGTAGTTGAGGATGCCGATGGTCGTGATTTGCTCGGTTCTTTGCCAATATCAAACGATGTGAATGTCTTGTTATTGGAAGAGGTCTTGGGCAACCCCGACTATATGCGTATAATAAGCGACATAAAACTCGTTTTAGGCTTTGCTACGAACGGCAGTGCAACGAAGATAGACCTAAGTCAGTATTCGTCTATAAACGACTTTTTGTCGGCTAAAAAAGACGATTTCATTCGCATATTCCGTATAAACATAAATTGGGAGAGTTATACCGAGGATGCCAACTACATTTCCTTTGAGGCAACAAACCCAAGTTTGCAGTCGGTATTGAAGTCGCAAGGCGATGAGGTTTACGACTTGAATATGAACGAACTCAATCCAAAGCCGTTGAGAATAGACAAGACTATCAACATTCCCGTTTACGGAACTCATTTGTTCCCTTTCTTCAACTCGGCAACCAATGAGGGTGTAAGGCAGAGCATAATGTCAACAACGGATATGGAGGGTGGTCAGAGGTTCTATTTCCCTACTATTTCCTTTGGCGAGATTACGGGTTTGGAGGACGGAATGAAGAACACTTTGACATTCGGCTCTCAGAGCGGAGAAGATGTTTGGAGCAAGATGGGCAATAGAGCGATAAGTGATTTCTTGCTTAGGAACACAATGACATACTCGCAGACTATCACTATCAAGATACCAAGTTTCGTGTGTCACTTGAACTACCGAAGAGAACGTGGAGAAACCAACTTCAATCCAAAGGTTTACTTTGCCAAGGGTTTGCATAAGGGCGGAACACCTACTGCAACACCTCAGCCATCGCTGACACCCGTAAGAATATGGATGCAGAGTGTAAGACCGCAAAACCCCGTTGTTGGCGATACCTATTTCAATAGGTTTGAGAGCAAGATATACGAGTATCTTGAAGATGGCACTTGGTTGGGAACTTTTGTCACGGCAGAAACGGGCAACTTCCACTTTGACACAACGTACAACCAAATGTACATATTCACGACACAAGGTTGGGCGAACTACACAATGGGAGTGCCATCACGTTGGGCGGACACCGAGGAAGATAGTGCTTACGAGTGGAACGGAAGTTCAATGGTTTACTTAGGCAGTGCGAGCGCATACTCTTCTCCTTATGAGATAATCAAGAACTTAACCAAGGACATTCAGAGAAAGACCGACAAGTATTTGTATTCCCGTTACACTTGCACCGAGGAAACGATAGTCGTGACGCTCGCTCCCGATGAAGAGGTTTGTTTTTGTTGTCAACTTGACAGACCGAACTTTGTTGAACACGAGAGTTATTCATCGTACTTTTACTTTGAGAAAAGTCCATCGGGCGGTCAACTTGCGGAAATGAAAACATTCCTTTCTTCAAGTCACGAGCCATTATTGGACGAAAATAGGACAACAACGATAGTAAACGGAAAGAAATTTGCCGTTGTTTTTGGTTGTTTTCCATACGAAGCGGTCAATAAAATACTCCAAAGGTGGAGTTATGCCTTCAATTCCAACTTCAAATTGAAGTATATTAACTCACTTAGTGATGTTGTTATCTCGGAATTTAGTCAAATTACCGACAAATCTCTCGCAACACAAGATGGTTTGTATTGGATTTTAGAGGATAGCCACACGGGAGAGGGTTATTTTTCGGTAATGAAAAATGGAGTTTTCACCGATGTTGACCCATTGTACAACGCAAACGTGTATTTCCACAATAGGGAACACGGCTACGAGGGTTATGCTTTCGGGGAGTTTGACATCTCTATGAATAGACTTGTATGGCATAGTGCGGAGGAACTCGGCATTGAGAAGAACGGAGATGTTGAGAGTGGTATGTATGGTGTTTTCTCAACTATGTACGGATTTCTTGGCGAGGAGGTTATGTATTCGTCATACCATAGAGTAAAGGAGCAACGCAGACAAGACAATCTCGGCATTATTCCTATGTTGTTGCCCGTTGAGAGCCTTAACGGAAAGAGCGACCCTATGCTTCACGTTAATATGAAGGAGTTGCTCGCTTGGTTTAAGGTTGGCGGTTACGAGTATAGCATTGACACCGATGTTGACACGGGCGATGATGTCTTGACTATTGCTCCGAGAGAGTATTTCTACGACAATAGGTTTGTGAGCGGAAGACCGAACCCTAATAATGCTGCTTCTATTACGGACGATTGGGATGAGATTACCAACAAGAACGATAGTGAGATACGAACCAATGGAGCGAAATTCAACGGCTTGATACCTATCCAAGAGGGAACTACCATTGGTTACGACCACTTGGCGAACAATGTCGGAGATGTTTACATTGGCGATGCTACACCGAGAGCGGAGTTGCACGAACGTGGCGAGTTGGAGTTATCAACCAATGCTCAAATGTGCTACACCAAGGTTGTTGTAGGCTACGATAAGGAGGACTACGAGAACTTGGCTGGAACGAACGACCCTAACTCAACATTCAACTACACTACGGGTTACAACGCAGACCAAGATAAATCGTTGGAAATGACAACCAAGATACGAATGGACTTCTACGGAATGATGTATTGGCTCATTCGTTCTTACTCGGAGGACTACGACAAGACAAGTGACAAGACTTTCTGCGTGGACTGCAAGATTGGAGAGCATTTTGAGTACACATTGAATGGTGCGACACTTAGCGGAAATATGTCCATTTGGGATGACGTGAGAGTGGATGCGCACATTGTCCAAGATGGTTATGAAGCCGATGTCACATACTACAACGCAATGAGAACACCTTATGCGTTGATGATGTATATGAATAGAAGGCTCGGTTTGGTGTTTACCAACAAACTTGTATTCAGCAAGAGTGCCAATTTCAAGCCAGCCTCTCAGTCGGGCAGTTTCGTCCGTTTCAGATGCGAGCCTACGAGTGAGTTGTATGGTCTTATAACCGACAATAGGAGTGTTACCGATGATGTTGATTTGGAAATCGGAGATAATCAAATTATCTTTGGGGGAGTTGATACTCCGAATGTCAAGGATATGCCCGATTACACACCTCCTTTGTTCACACTTGGGTTGGCGAAAGTGAAAATAGGCACTATACGAATGATTTGGGCAAGGCTCGGCTTTGATTGGTGTACGATAAATTGGAACGGAAGCAATGAGTATTCGTTGCGCTTGTTGGAGCAACCAAATGCCCTTATAAGGTTCATAGATGACGATAATTGTGTCAGATACGGCTTTATAAAGCAATACGAGTTCAACCCGTACAACTACAAAGAGGGAGAGATAACTTTAATGCTTGCTTATCCGAGAAGAAAGGGAACTTATTCCGATATGCAAGAAACAAGAGAATTATATAGAGAACTTATTCAACCGACTTCATATTATGAGAATTAGCGAATTTTCTTCAATAATATTCAACGATGAGTCATACAAGTTTGATATGTCTTATGGTATTCGGCAAGTCTTTTGCAACACGGACAAGATAAAAGTCTGCGTTGCAATGGACTTGTCCAATAACGAGAGTGTCAGAGAGGTTGCGTTCACTCTATACAAGTACAACGATGGTGTTCAGACGGGCAATATCACTTGGAGTGGCACTGACACCACATACAACGAGTTTGTGCATACCGATGAGAACTTTGTTGTTGCGGATATAGGGAAAGCGGTTATGGCACTTGGCGGAGAGGGGGATTTCAGCCTTAGCATTGAGTCCGAAACGAGCATCATAGAGTCGGAGGTGTTCAAGGTGTGCGCAGTGGGTAGCGAGTGTTTGAATGACACTCTCTTGCTCACTTACACCAATAATAGGAATATCTACGACACTATATTTGTAACCGAGGATGTCAAGGTTGGCGGTGCTACCACTTACGAGAATGGTCAAGTTTGGACTTACAAAGGCAAGAATAGCATTTTGTATTCGTTCCGCTTCAAGGGTTCTTTGAACACAAGAGAAACCGATTTTGGCGGAGCATCGGAGATTTTCACAAGCCAACTTGGGTATTCTCAGTTGCTGAGTGGGTTCAAAAAGGACAAATACACTCTTTTAATGGGCGATAATTGGGGTGTTCCTACGGGTTTTGGCAGAAAATTCCGCAATGCTTTGTTGTGTTCAAGTGTATGTTTGGGTGAAATTATGGTAAGTTTGGCGGAAGAACAAAGTATAAATAGGGAGGAAATTGGCGATTCTTATCCATTTTTCCGTTTTTCTGCTAAGATTTCTATGGAATATGACGAATGGGGTGTCGGAAGTCTGCCTATTGTTTACCTTACCAACAATGCCGAGGACAAACTTCTCACAAGCAATTCTTATGTTAAACTTAAACAAAACTGATTATGGCAAACACAATAGCACCGAAAGACCTTGCGCAAGAGAGCGATGCAACGAAATTCCCGACCGCCCTTGTTATCATTTGGAATAACGGGGGAGAGTTGAAGAAGGCGAACATCAGTCAAGTGGTAAATGCCAATATCTTGAAAGATGCGACACCGACACAAGGCAGTACCCGTCTGATTACAAGTGGCGGAGTATGGAACTTTACATATAGTAAAGCCAACATAGATGGCATTGTGGCTATTATCAACTCAGCAAAGGCGAATAAGTCAGAGGTATATACGAGAGAACAAGTCAACGTGTTGCTTAACGGCAAGGCGAATGTGGCGGATGTCTATTCCAAGACCGATATTGATGCCCTTGTAACTGCCGTTCAATCTGCACTTACGGCTTTGGACACAAACAAAGAGGACGTTGCCGACAAAATGAGTTTTGCCGACAATACTTCTATTACTTTGGCGGACAACACAATTTACACGGCAAGCGAGCCTATTTCCACCTTGTCGTTAGAGGCGCAAGAGAGCGGAACTTCCGTTGTGTCCTTTGATACGGCATCAAGCGGTTCTATCACAATAACAACAATCGGCATCACGTTCCAGAGCCAACCCGAGTTCGGTAATAACGAACATTGGGAAGTGGCGATTAGGAATGGGTATGCGGTGTACTCAAAATTTGATTTAGTATGAGGTTAGTGGACAATATATTCAACTCAATGTTAGGGGGTGCGACACCCACCGAGCCATACGTTAGAGTAAACTACATAGAAAGCGACTCTCGTGGGCAGTATATAAACACGGGGATTTTGCCATCTTCGCTGACTGAACTTGATTTTGGATTTTCGTTGTCAGTGCCAAGCGCAGTAAGTTCCAACTATTACTTTTTCGGAAGTAGAGATTACACGGGCAATAAATACTACTCGTTGCATTTACAATCAAATACGAAGTATGTTGTTGGGCGATTTGACACTCAGTCAAGTAGTTTTGGTATCGCACCAATTAGCGATGAGTTGTTTAGGATTGTTTGCACAAGGAATGTTTGGGGGTTGACAAGGCTATCAAGCGGAGTGACAACAACAAGAACATTCAATGATGTTACCTTTAATATGACCAATGCGTTATGTATTGGTGGTTTTAATAACTATGGCGAGATAAGAACCGCACCGCAACGTATCTATCATTTTTCTCCAACTATCAATAACGTGTACTATCACTATTTACCATACGTTAGAACCTCTGATGGCATTGCTGGCTTATATTGCGAGAGGCTTGATGATTTTTGGTGCGACCCGAACGGAAAGAATTTTTTATATGCGTAAATAAAATTCATTAGTTATGAACACAATATTTGGAAAATTAGAAAACGGCAAATTGGTTCTTGCGCCAAGTGTCATCGTTGACGGAGATAAACAAATTATCTCCAATGATGCGAGTGTTTATTTGCGATACGGCTATAAAGAGATATTGCGTGAGCCGTATCCACAAGGCGATATTGCATACGCAAAACGCTACATTGAGAGCGACACCACGATAACAATCTCGTGGACTGAGGATTTGGAAGCCACAAGACAATATGTGCTTCACGAGATTGAGAGTTTTGACACAAGTAGTGCGGTCAACGAGTTCGTGATAAACGGCATTGGAATGTGGCTTGACGGAGATACAGAAAGACCTAAACTAAGGGGTGCGGTTCAAACCTACTTAGACAAAGGACTTGGCGATTACCCTTTGTGCGTGGAGGGTGTCGGTGTTATTCCCGTAGCGCCAACGAAATTGCTATCAATGTTGGCTGACATTGAGGTCTATGCGATAAAGTGTTTTACCAAGACCTTTGAACACAAGGAAGCCGTAAGCGCACTGACTACTTGCGAGGAGTTGGTCAACTACAATTACACCGAGGGTTATCCCGAGAAATTGCACTTTGAGATATAATTACTAACCTATTAAATCAAAAACAATGAGAGCAAGTGATAACGCAAAGGCTCTGATAAAGAGTTACGAGGCACTAAGGTTGAAAGCCTACAAATGCCCAGCAGGAGTATGGACTATCGGATACGGACATACCAAGGGTGTGACACCAAGTATGGTAATAAATAGACAATGTGCGGAAGAGTTGTTTGCCAAAGATTTGTACGATATTGCCGAGTACCCTATAAGCGACATATTCTACAAAGCAAAAGTGACACTTACGCAAAATCAGTTTGATGCGTTATGCTCTTTTGTCTTTAATGTGGGAACTACCAATTTCCGAAAGAGTACTCTATTGAAAAAAGCACTCGCTAATCCAAATGACAAGTCAATCTACAATGAGTTCAAAAAGTGGAATAAGTCCAACAAAAAAGAACTGAAAGGCTTGACGATAAGACGAATTAGAGAGGCTGACTTATATTTCAAGGAATGAAAGGAACTGAAAAAGACGGAATAGTGTTCATTATTTTGGCGGTGGCTTTGGTCATCGCCATAGTTTTGGTTTAAAATATATTCATTATGGAAATCGCTTTTTTAATTGGTGTGTTTTTATTCTTGGCATACACTATCGCTATGTCGGCAATGTATGGAGTTCCGAGCAGTCTTAGCAACACATATTACTTGCTTGGCGAGAAACCGAGAGGTTACTTGTTCACTTTTTGCTTGTGGGCAACCGCTTTTTTGATTGCCCCCCTATGGTTCTCCGTGTCGGAAAACCTTACGGCACTTGTGTTTCTTGCTTGCGGAGGTCTTATTCTTGTCGGCTCTGCCCCGTCATTTATGTCCGTTGACAAGGGGTGGCACACCGCTTTCGCTTTGATTTGCGCAGTGGCTTCAATATCTTGGCAGATAGCATCGGGGAGTTACGTTCCGATAATCGGCTCTCTTCTTATGTGCTTAGGAATAGCGATACTTACAAAATCGTTGGTTTACGCACGGATATTTTGGCTTGAAATGACCGCTTTTTTATCTACCTTTGTAAGTGTAGGTATAAAATCGGTTTAATATGAATGATGTGGCTTTTTCTTATAAGTATATCGGGAGTTTTATCTTTGCGGTCATAAGCAATGCTTTTTTCAGCATCGCACCGCTCGCTATCTTCTGCTTTGCGTTAGTGATTATAGATTGCACTACGGCTTGGCAGTTGGCGAGAAGAATGAAGAAACGTGGCTACGCCACAACGGGGAAATTCCGTTCCGACAAGTTCGGTTGGGCGGTTATCAAGATGTCAATCGTCATTCCCACCGCTTTGCTTGTGGCATATTTCACACAAATGCTCATTTTTGAGGGAGCGAACTTGCATTTAATTCAAGTTGTCGCTGGTGTGATATGCTTTTGGCAGATTTGGAGCATACTTGAAAATGTTTCAAGTTGCAATGAAGGCGCACTATGGGCGAGGATTTTGCAACGAGTAATGATAGACAAGGCGGAACGACACCTTGATATTTCGCTTGACGAGTTAAAAAATGACGAAAATAATGACAATGCCACCAAATAATTGACTATATTTGCAAAGTCATAATTCTATACAAAGTTTTTTGCGTTTGTTTTTGAGCGGTGTTTCTGTGGCATCGCTCTTTTTTTTATCGCTTTTTATTGAAAAATCTAAAAGGAGTATGTATATTTGTACTCCTTTTCTACACATTTCTTATTCATTTTGCGGTGGCTGGTGGGGGTGTCCTCCGCTGGTCATCGTTTTTTTTATTGACTATGAAAATAACAATACCAAAACTAACCGCTACCGCTATGGTAGTAATCGCATTGGTAGGCTACCTTATTATGGTCTTGACACACCCTACCGAGTATGTTGACACACGTAAGGCTGACTCTCTCGCCTTAGAGAACAAAATCTTGCAATCAAAGGCGGACGAGTTGAAACGACAAGTAAGTTGCAAGGAAAGAGAGGTTGATAGCCTTAAATCAAAGAAAAACGACATTGTTGTGCGTTACAAGACACTCCGTGACGAAAGCACCGATACGTTGTTTATCTACGTTGCCGACTCTCTTAACGAGGTCAACAACGAGATTATAGACACCTTGGAGCAAGGGTTGAGTTCTTGCAAGAGGGTTGTCGCTTTACAAGGAGAGCAGATAAGGAACGACTCAATCGCAATGGTGGAATACACGGACATAATAAAGTACCAGACTGCGACAATCACAAGGCTCGGAGAAAAGACTTGGTGGGATAGGAATAAACTATGGGTTGGAATTGTCGGTGGTCTTGTGGTTGGCGGAGTGGGAATATCACTTGTAAAATAAGCACTATGGAGAAAAGAGAAATAAGCAAGGAATTGTACGAGAGATTGGATTTGCTCGGACTTCTTGACACCGATTTGCGTAGTCATAATGTCGGTGCTTCCGATTACTCGCAACACGTTATTCAGCCTTGGAGCATTTGGATTGATTGGGATTTGAACCCTTGGGATGCCGACATCGTGAAACGTGTCCTTAGAAAGAAAAAGGGAGAGTCAAGAAAAATGGACTACCAAAAGATAATCCACGTTTGCCAAGAGCGAATAAGGCAAGAAGATGCGGAGGAGAGAAATGGCAAGGTACGATGAGGACAAGATAAACATCTCTTGCGTGACTTGGTTCAAGTTGCAATACCCTAAAATCGTGATACATCACTCTCCGAATGAGTGCCGTTCGCCACGAGAGGGCGCAAAGAGAAAGGCAATGGGAGTGTGGAAAGGCTTTCCCGACCTTTTCATTCCGCTCCCGATGAACGGCTATTGCGGTTTGTTCGTGGAAATCAAGACACCGATAGGAAGACAAAGCAAGGAGCAGAAGGAGTTTGAGTTGTGGTGCGAGAAACATAACTACAAATACTCGTTAGTCCGCTCGTTGGACGATTTTATTGTTGTTGTAAAAGATTATATCCGTGAATAATCCATTCATAATACACTGCTTTGGTCGCAAAAACAAGGACTTTCTTGGCGATTTTTCGTCAAAGAAGATGACTTTTTGCGATGATTTGAGTGTTTTTTCAGCCATTTCTTGTGAAAAAAGCGATAGAATTGGCGAGTTTTTTTCAAAAGAGCAATACAAATGCGTTGTTTCGGACAAGAAAACTTGGGAGAACAAGGATAAAATTGAATTGTACCGCCAATGTCTTGAACAATGCAACACCAAGTTCGCACTCCTTGTTGACAACTCGGACACATTCGTTTTAAGCGATTTCCCAAAAGAACTTATGTCGTATGATATAGTTTGTCAATTCCAAGACGGAATGTCCGTAGAGCCGAAATTCAAGGTCAATTCGGGGGTAATATTCGGCAAGACTGAATTGTTATTCAAGTGGTTCTCCGAAACCGCACAACAAGAGGAGTATCTCGGGGAAGTGATAAGCCGTAGGTACTCGCAAGACCTTTTGAGTTCCGACCAAATAAGGCTTAATCTTACGTTCGGCTTGGTGTCGGCACACAACACCCTTATAGACAAAAAAGGGAGGTTTTTCACCTCCCCTATTTAAATCTTCGCTCCTTTGTACTTGTGGAATAGGAACTTGTTCACTAACCCGTACATCGCAAGCGGTTTCTTTCGTCTTATAACGACCTTCACGTTGTTTATCAGTTTGATGCAAGTCGTATGGCTTCTATTGGTAGCCTTGCACACTTCGCACAAAGGTATTCCTTGGTTCTCTCTCATATCCCACATAAGAATACCCCTCACAAACGAAGGGGTGTTCTTGCGTGAGTTTCTGATTTCGTCCTCGGTCACATTGGTTATGCTTTTCATAATTCCAATGCCGTTGCTATATACTTCCTCAAACATAATGTCGCTTTTTAGAATGGAGCATCGTCATTTTTTTGCTCGGTGGCATTTTCGGCAGTATTCTCCGATTTCTTTCCGAACATAAGGATTACCACACTATCTGCGTAAACGCAAGCATTTGGCTTGTCCTTGTACACACCTAAGCCTAAATCTCCCGTTATGCTCACAAGTGCGCCCTTGTTGATGTATGTCGCACTTTTGAGTGTCTTGGGAATAAACGCAGAAACCCACTGAGTTTCGTTTTCTTTCTTGTCAATCGCAATAGAGCATCTGATTGACTTTCCGTCTTTTGTTGGCTCTGCAAGACCAACTCTTCCGCAGATAATCGCTTTAAACATATTCTTTTGGTTTTTTAAGTTATACAAATATAGTTATTTATTTTGGTTTATACAATGTTTACAAACCTACAACACCTATTGAAATGTCATTCAATGTCTTATGTGCCGAGATTTTCCCCTCGTGGTAAAGACTATTCAAGGCATCCTTGACGAGTTTGTCGTTAATATCAAACTTCTCCGTCAGTTCAACCCTTTTTGTGTACTCGGGGTGCTTTTTTAATTGTCGCTTTTTTAATTGGCACTCGGTAAGAAACTCCAATAGGTCATTTTTCAATTCACTCTTCGTCATCCCTTACCAACTCCTCAATAAACTCGGTTAAAATGTTGTAGCCTTTTTTCTCTTTGAGAACATCCATTACCGAAATGCTTGTTGTTATTCCGAACAAGATTGCTTTCGCCAAAACAACGGCACTATCGTGTTCTTTGTCCTCCGTGGTTTCGTTCTCCTTTTCCATATCCAAGAACGCATTGAGCAAATCGCCTATTCGTGGGTTTTTCTCTTGTTTTTGCTTTTGTTCGTTCCCGATAAAGTCCTTGATATTGCTCTTTGAGTAAACGACCTCTCCGTCATTCTCCTTCTTCAAGTCGTACAAGTCGCTTCTATGTTCCTCCATTTCTCTTGCGAGTGCATCAGCCGCAATGATAAACCCCTTTTCTTTCAGAAGTTTTGCGGAAAACACTATTCCTTTCGCAAGTCCGACACCAAGAAGTGCTTGTTTATTGTCAACACCGAACTCGTCCGCCTTATTTACGTTGGACATAAGGCTTTCGTCTGATAAAATTTCGTTGATTTGGTTTAAAAATTCTGCGTGTAACATAATTCTTTCGGTTTAATTGGTTTATAATTCTTTATTTTTTTGCTCTTTTTTTGGTTGTGCAATTCACTTCACAACCAGTTCTTTCTTTTCAGCATTCCATTCATAACCTGCATCCTTCATTTTTTGAAATAAACTAACTCTCTGTTCTATAGTTGCAGGATGAACATCTGACTTTATAGAGCAAACGGAATTAAATGTTTTACATTCATCATTTGTTTTGGAATAAAGAAAATAGCAATGAATTGTATCAAACTCTATTCCTTGATAAATAAATACCATTTCATTCATGTTATCGCAGGTAGTTGAAAGAACCTCACCATCTTTGGCATCTTGAATAGTCCAAAGTCTTACACCTTCTGTATTATCATTAAAATAGCCACCACCAACAATAACATAGCCATATATGTTGGATGCAACAATCTTTGTAACATTGGCAATTTTATGTACAATGCCTTGTTTGTCTATCACCCAATCTCCAACTTTAAACTTTGGTTCATCTTTGCAAGTTTTTGCAGAATTAGCAAGATTTTGCTCGCTTATCTTTTCAATTATTTCGTCAATGTCGTTGAGCGAAAACATCTTAGTATTGTTGTAGGAGTAATTTGGTTCGTGTCTATTGCCACTTGCTTGTGCAAACACTTCTAAACGCATATCTTTCCATACTTTCGTTATTGATTTGCCTTGCGATTTCTCGCCTTGTTTTTCAAGCCAAATAACCCAATCCATTTTAACTTTGGTGTCCGTTAAACCCTCTATAATCTGTCTTGTATGTAAGTAGTCCAATAGTTCTTTCCTCATCCTCTCATCCTCACTCTCTGCGAGTTCTGGAAAAATGGTTTCCAATGCTTGTTTTTCAACAATAACGCTTCTTTTTGATGCAAGCATCTTCTTGGCTCTTTCAAGAGCCTCTTTATATTTCTCTTCGTAGTTCATAATTCTATATCTTTTAAGTTGATTACTTCGTCATTGCAATCCCTCTCGCCACTATCGCCAAACTCAAAGTATGCACGGACAAACGTGTTACCTTTGAAGTCAAATCCGATTGAGAAGTCAACGAACTTGTCGTGCGTTCGTATGTTGTGCAAGTTGATGTGTCGGTTAATCAGCGAAAACAACCTTTCTCTTGTGTTGTAATACTGACTCGCTAATTGCTCTAAGTCTTTGTAGGTCATTTCTTTTCCGTTTCTTTATTAATACTTTCAAGATACTTGTCCAAAGCGATAATCGCCTTATCGGGCAGTTGCTTCGCCTTGTCGCTACTCTTAATGTAGTCTATCGTTCCGCCCACTCCATAGATGATTAATGCTTGATTAGTAGTAGGCACAAAGGCTTGCAATATCAGCAAGAATATTCCTATGCTTCCGCATATTGCGCCACATTTACGAAGACTTTTTTGCTTGTCTTTATCGTAAATATCATAAGATGCGAAAAATAATACACATCCCACAATCAAAAGTATTACCATAGGTATTATTATTACCGCTAAAATTCCGTCAAAACGTGTTATCCAATATAATTCATTCATTTCTTTTCCTCCTTAATTTCGTTATACATATCCTTTGATGCTTCAAGCGCAAGTCCTTTTGGGATTAAATCACAAATGTCAAAATGGTTTTTAAGAAGCCAACCAATGTATCGTGATGTTGTGTTCGGCTGGAAATTTACCCACGCCATTCCTATTCCTCTTATGTAACCATCTTTGCACACTTCAAAGTTTATTGCCCCATCTTTGCCCACGACATAATTGAGCAAATCTTCCTTCTCTTCCTCGGTCATACTTGATACTGGACGAAGGTAGGGTTTGATGTCTATTCCATTTACAAACCAATCAAGTATAGACAAGTCAAGCACCTCAATCTTTTTATCATCAACAATCCTATCGCCATTGTTATACTTGTAATTGCCGTACACTTTCACTTTATACGGCAACCTCATGCAGAGGTCTTTTAATACTAATTCTCTATCTTCCTTTTTCATTTTCTATTCGTTTAAGTTGTCTTTCTACTTTCTCTCTCATAATGCCTTGTACGACTTGAATTGTCACTCCGTAATGTAGTCTTATTTGCTCCCACAATACCATCACATCAGCGAGTTCCTCGGCAATGTGTCCTTGATTTTTCGCTATGTGTTGGATGAACGGCTTCTCAATTTCAACCAATGGGTTGTCCGTGCTAAAATGCCACTCTTGGTCTGCATCTATCACTGCCTCTTGGAGTTCAAAGACCTCCTCCGAGAGTTTCTTTATTTGCTTCCTTATGCCGTAGTGCTGGCATATTGTTTCTAAGTCTTTTTCAGTCATAGTGTTTTTAATTTGCTAAAAAGGTATTACATTATTTTTTCCAATTCCAAATTTCCAAAATAGCCACGCAATGCACACTTTGTTACTATTGTCGTATCTGCTGATAATTATAGAGGGTATCACGTTGAAGACAATTCCACCTTGTGCGAAGTACAACCAATAACGAGATTGTGCAATCCTCTTGCACCGATAGATGTATTTCATTTTTTACCTCCTTTCGTGATTTCTTTAACATCTACGTTGCCTACGGCAGACTTGTCAACTCTGATAAACCGACAGAGTTCTATAATAACTCTTATAAGAATAGGGTTTTCAGATACCGCAAGAACAAACTCTCCGTTGTCTAATTCCGCAAGTATTTGTACTTTTTTGATGCTATTATTTGCCATATTATTCTCCTTTCATTGCGTTTTTAAACTCATTGATAAAATCTCTCATAAATGGGTATGGTTTCTTGCTCAATATTTGCTCACAAGTACCCTCGTATGTGTTTTTTCTTAGCCACTCGCAAGCCTTGTTTATTAAGGCTTCTTTCTCGGCTTTAAGAAATTCGTTACGATATATTCGCTCGTATTTACTTCTGCATTCAAGAGTTATTTCCAACTCCTTAATTCGCTCATCTTTCCATTGTGCCATTTCAAGAGAGGCTTTCTCACATTCAATAATTGAAGACTCCTTGAAAAGAATGTTTTGCTTATGGCTATCATTCCTACTAACCAAATATTCCCTTGCATATTTTAATGCGATTTCATTTGCTTTTTCTTCGTTTGTCATAGTTTTATTTACTATTAGTTATAGTTGCTCAAATTCAGTTTCCAATTCTTTCTTTCGCTTTTGCCAACATTCAATTATATAATTAATGATAAACTTCATTTCATTATCTGATACGCCAAATGAGGTTTGATTTATGCGTTTTACATTAACAAAATCTAAGTTCATACCAACTATCGAACAAGCCTCGTTTGTTTGTTCTTTGATTTCTATGATTGATTTTATTTTCCCGTCTAAACGCTCTATCATTTGCATAAGTTCGTTTGCTCTTTTCAATTTCTCTATTTCCATATTTCTTTCCATTTTATTCCAATTCTTTATAGATTGGAAAGGTTGTACAATTATTCTTTGTCCTTAAAAAGACCGCAAGCCGTGTTTGTTACTTTTATTTTTAAAAGTCCGTTGAATGTTCGGTTGTTCTTTCGTCTTCCGCAGTATTGAATAATACTGCCTCCGCATTGCCACCGCTCTCTATGTAAGCATTGCCTACAAGTTTTGGTTTTCTTTTCCATAGTCATTTCTTTATTTCGTTATATTCAGTCGTTTCTTCTTGCTCGTTGTGGGCAACCCACGGCTCGTGTTCTTTAACATAGCCTTTCTCCCAGCAGTCTATGCAATAGACTTCATCAAAAGCATTTTGAATGTAATCCTCGCCATCCTCCATTTTATGACCACAAGACTCGCATATATGGTCGTGGTGTGTATATTTGTATGCCATAGTTCTTCGTGTTTTATTTAAGGGAAATTCCCCCTTGATTTTCTATCATTTCCTTATTTCGTAGGTTTTACTATCACTTAGTCCGTAAATGCAGTTCATCAAGTAGAGATACTTCTTTGTGTCCCATAGAGTATTCCCCAACTTGTCATAGAGTGCTAACTGCATCTTGTAGTTGAGGTCGCTTGCCTCTGCGACATCAGCCTCGTCTGCTTCTATGCCGTTCTCGGCTAAAACCGCCACATTCAAGTCCGTAAACACATCAAATGTAACGTGTCTGAACTTTCTCACTTGTGGAACAAGTCGGCTGTACTCTTGCTTAACCTCTCGCCTTAACTCGTAAGGTGTACCCTTTGTCAACTCGGCTATGTCTGCCACGCAGTTGTCCATCATATCAGCAAGGTTGCCGAGAAGCATCAGCCGTTTGCTGATTTCATTGGCAAGTTTCTCGTCCTTTTCATTGAGTTTCTCGGTCTTCTCCGACCACTCTTGCTTTTTTGCGTTATACTCTTTTCTTACCATAATTTTCTATTTGTTTGAAATATGAGCCATCAATGCGGTAAATGCCCACGTAGTTGCACACAAATAACCCACATCTTTTTCCGAAATTGCCTCATAACCGCAAAGAATAATGCCTATGACATCTAAAATTATCAGAACTCTATTCGTTTTTTCACTCGTTTTCATCATATTTCTCCGTTTAAATGCAATTTTTGCTTGTATCTTCTTGTTGATTTTATCGCCTCTCTATGCTTTTCTCTATCGTAATATCTTCCGTCCTTTCGCAATTCCTTGTGCCTTTCCCTATGCTCTCTGAGTTTATCGGGGTTGCAGATAAAATAAACAAGTCTTTTTGACACCTTGAACTCCTTTGCAAGTTTGTTGTACGACAAGCCGTATTCGTTGCGTGTGCGTATAATCTCGTTTTTTTGCTCGGTAGTCAACTTGACTCTCCTATCGTAAGAAGTTCCTTCTATTTTTAGTTTCTCTGATTTATACGGCATCGCTCTCGGAATTTTTTGTTTGTGATAAGAATTGCTTGATATTGTTCTTTTGCTCCTCCAAGCCTTTCAATCTCCTTTTCAGTTGCCTTCTCACAACCTCCAAGTCAAAGTAAACATCGCAAATGTCGTAGCACATTTCAAGCCTTGAACACTCTTGCTCCTCTCTTGCGTAAAACCAAGAGCCGTTTTGAACACCGAAGCCGTAAACTCCGCCTCTTGATTGTGTGGTATCAACCACGCTCATAATTCTCACTTCTCCGTTTGGTCTGACAACGAAAACATTGTCATTCACTTTTAAGTCTTTTGCTGATTTCATTTTTTGCTTGTTTTTTAATTGGTTAGTCATTAAGTAATTTCACGTTGTAGCCGACAAACTCGTACTCAATCCAATCTGACTCGCAATCGTCCTCGTCCTCTAAGCCATCTTCTTTGTCTATTCCCTCGTTAAGCAACTCAATAAGTTCCTCGTTGGTCATTCCCTCCTCAATCTCTATTGTCGTTGAACGATTATATCCATTGTAAACAACCTCTTTGTCGGTCACACTTATGGTAGCATATTCTTTTGTGCCATCGTCATAGTTAGGCTCTTTGGGAGAGAAATAATCGTCACCATCCCAGCCTATGAATGAAAACACTCTGCAATCTAAAACTTTAATTTCCTTTTCCATTTTCTTATTCTTTTTAAAAATTGTAGTGCGGTCGGGTACTGCCCCCGACTTGGTACACGATGCTTTTATGCTATCAAGACCACTTTTATCTTGCCTTTCACACTATCCCCTTGTTTAACAAATCGTTTGAAGCAATTCACAACTTGAAGCAAGGGTAAAAACAAACTATTATTACTAACTTTTTTTCTCTACGAAATATAAAGCCACTGCGCAACCTATTGCGATTACCGCTGGCATTGTCCACCAAAGACCATTTGTCAGTGCGTGGGTTTTTGTCTGATAGTACAATGTTCCAATCATAAAGAACACACACAAGATGATAACCCAATAAAGAATGTCTTGTATTTTCTCCTTATTCATTGCCATTTGTTTTACGTTTGTGATACAAAGATATGGACTTATTTTTAAACCACAAAATATTTTTGGAATTATTTTTCAATTTTCTTTGTTCTTTGTTTTGAGATATATTCGTAAATCCCTACTACTCAACTTGTTATCATTCTCCCTAAGGAATGATAAAAATTTCTTATAATTCACTATTCCCTTTTTTCTCGCCCAAGCGAGAGAGGCGCAAGTCTTGACTCCGTTAAGATACATCAGAGTTCCGTTGTTCTCTCCGAATAGCAATCTATCGTTAAGGTTTCTCCCGTACCGCTTTATAAGGTATCGCACACGGCTTGCCTCTATGTTGTACTTGTTTGCGATTTGCTCCTTTGTCAAAGAACACTCCACTCCGTTTATGAAAATCGGCTTCACGGGTCTGCCCGTTGCTCCGCTTTTTCTCTCCTTATTGACAATAATAGGCTCTTTTTTAAGCCTTGCAACCTCCCTCTTGTACTTCTCCGCACTCTCCGAATAAGAGCCTTCCTTTTGCTCGTATTTGTGCCAATGCGACAATGCCTCGTTGTAACGTGTTATGTTCTCCAATGTGGGATTGTCAACCATTATGCTCTCCAATTCGCTCAACCTCGCCTCTAACTCAGATTTTGTCATTTCCTAATCTTTTGAAGAAACCTATTGTTCTCATAGTCACACCTCTCGTTCCGAACAACTCGCAAAACTCGCTATAAGCATCGCCTTGCGTGTCCGTTATTCGTCTGCTCAACTCCACGAGATTGGCAACTCTTTTGTTCTCGTCCGCTATCCCTTTCTCTATCAAAGGTATCAAGTAGCCATTAACCTCTCCGCCTTTCATATACTTTGCTATCGTAGGCTGGGAAATGCCTATGGTCTGGGATATGTGCGCAATGCCTATTCTCAGTCCTCGCCCGTGTACCTTGAAATCTAACTGAACTCTACTCTGATTTGTTTCCATTTTCATTCATTTTTCTCTTGTTGAACAATCTTCTTTGTATTCTTGCGTTCAAAATTGTGACTTTGCCCCAATAAATGAGCGCAAAAAACCAAGTTTTCAAAAAACTATCATACGTTTTAAAAAGGTAGTAGCCGTTTTTGACTACTACCCTTTTTCTTATGCCCTTACTTATTATCATCAAATAAAGTTTTAGTAAGTTTTTGCTTAACCTCCGAACTCTTAGCCACCGCCTCCAACTCGGTCTTTCTCTTCTGAACGGCTGACTTTATGGCTTCGTTGTGCTTATCTCTCTCCGAGAGTTCCAAGAACCACTTTTTCAAGTCCTCTATTGAGGTCTTGGACTTAGCCACCTCAACCATATTGGCAACTTGCTCGTCCGAGAGCATAGGCAAATCCTCGCCCTCGTAGATATACAAGCCTAAGCCGAACATCGCCAAGTTCTTCACAAGACATCTCATAATTGCGGTGTTGATGTCAAACATCGTGGCACTCTTGACAACCTTCTCGCCCTTCTTGGTCATATACTTGTAGTCAAAGTGCTTTTGAGCCTTGTTAGACGAGTCCATTACGGGCAAGTGCATTGACAATGTTTCTCCGCCTATTGTGACCTCGGTCTGAACCATATAACCCAAGTTCTCGTCAAAGAGATAAGGCTTGCCATCCCATTCTCTTACCTTGAAATTCGCATCGGGGCATTTCTCCTTGATTACTTTCCAAGCCCAAGACCAAGACAAATAAGAGAGTGACACTCCGTTTCCGTCCTTTGTTTCAACGTGGTCGTTCACGTTTAACGAATACAATTCGCTGAATAAATTCTTGTTTTCCATACTTTTTCGTGTTTTTTGCGTTATTTTACTGATATTGAACTCTTCACTTTGCTTATTCTCAGACAATCCTCGTAAGCATTTGGGTATTTTTCCTTCAAAACCTTGCTGTCTATGCTCAATCTTTCGCTTTCTCCCTTGTAAGATATGGTAACCTCGTCCGTTTTTATCTGCTTGATACCTTCAAGTTCCATATATTTCAAGAGTTCCGCTTTCATCTTGCTTATCTCCTCGTCCAATCTTTTCGCTTTTTTAAGGCAATCGGACATTCTCGCTACCTCGTCTTGCCAATTTCGTGGGAGGTTATCGTTCTGAATAATCGCTCTCTCTACCTCAAAGTTCGCAAGATACTCTCCGAGTTTGCCTTCAAGCAACCCCTTTCTCAGTGTTGCGTAGGCATCTTTCACTTCCGCTCTTGTGATATTCACGAATGTAAGCCTCTTCGCATCAAAACCATCTCCGTCCTTTATTCCGTTGGTGTCGTAGTGACACAACAAGAGTTTGAACTTGTCGGTCTTGCTCTCTCCCACAAGATACTCCCAAGCGAGTTGGTTCTCGTAGTATTTTACCGCTTCAACCACACTCTTCTTTGTAGCCTTGCTCTCAATCCAAATAGTGTAGCCATCCTTGGTTTTAAGAGCGAAATCAATGTGTGCAAAAACATTGCACTTGTTGCGTTGTGACAAAACCTCCGCCACACACATAGGGTTTGACTCCACATCTACACCGAACTCCGCTTCAAGCGCAGAGAAGATGGCATTTTCAAGAATATCTCCCATTTCCATTGCGTTGGAATAGAATGTTTCCTCGTGTTCCATTGCGCCCTTGGCAACCAAAACTCTCTTGATGTCGGTCGCAGAGAGTTCTCTACCCTCTATGACCTTTCTTACTAACGTGGCATCAGAACTGCCAAATCCGCCAACTCTTGTGGCTACGATTTCTTTTTTGTAATCTTCCATTTCGTTTGTTGTTTATTGAATACACTGCAAAGATATGCACTTTGCATTAAACCGCAAAATATTTTGCAAATTATTTTAGAATAAAGTTTGTTCCGCTTGCTCCAAACGCACTCTACAAACGGCTTTCTCGTAGTATTCCTTATTGAGTTCAAAACCGATAAAATTCCGATTGTTTCTTATGCAAGCGACTGCCGTTGTGCCACTGCCCATAAACGGGTCTAAGACTACACCGCCTTCAAGAGAACTATTTGTGACCAAGGTTTCTATAATGTTCAGCGGTTTGATAGTCGGATGTCCCCATTCGTGCTTGTCCTTCACGTTAGAGTTTTGCAAAAAATATTTTCTTTTGCTTTCAAAAGTTCCGTAAACTCTTGCTCCTTTGCCACGCAGAAAAATGATATACTCGGTGTCGGAAAGATATTTATTTCCGCAAGTTGGTATAGGATTAGGCTTGTGCCAAGCAAGAATATCAAAGTTCAGTTTGTTATTCAAGCCGAAATTGAGAAATTGCGGTACTTGGTCTTTTGAGCAAAAGAGGTAGATATTGGGTATCTTGCACACACGGCACATTTCTACGAGAAACTCGTCCGTTATTCCGTCCTTCATCGTTGTTATTTCCTTCTGATATGTACCTCCGTCTTTCCACCTTGACCTCCCTCTCTCCGTTCCAAAGAACCCAGCACCCGTTGTGTCCTTGAAGGAATATGGAGGGTCGGTAACGATTAAATCAATCGTTCCGTCTGGAATACGTTTCATTCCCTCCAAGCAGTCTTCGTTGTAAATCTTATTTAATTCCATAGTTCTTCCGTGTTTTTATGATAATAACTCCGATTTTCTATTGCTTTTTGCGTTGAAAATGACAATTTTCATCGTGGATTTCATTCTCTCCACGGCTCTTTCGCCATATCTTTCAAGCAATTCCTTGCCCGATAGGTTGGTAGTGAGATAAAGCATCTTGCCTTCTTTTTCAACCGAGTCCATCAAAGGTGCTATTGTTTCTATCTCCGTTCCGTAGGACTTCTCATAAGCCTCGCAACCTATGTCATCTATGCAGAGCAGTTTCTTCGCAAGCACTTCGTCTTGGCACTTGTTCATTTCGCTCGCATTGAACACTTTTATGTTGCGGTTAAAGCAAGCACGGACTATCTGAGGAATAATCTTTGTCGCAAACAAGGTCTTGCCCGTACCGCAGTTCCCAGCAAGCAACAAGCCTTTGGACTGATTGTCCTTGATGTAGCCGATTAAAGGCTCGTATATGTCAAGCCACTTGAAATCCGCCACATAAGCCTTTCCAAGCCTTATAAGTCCGTTGCGTATCTTGTCATCGGGTTCGTTGACAACAAAGTGACACCACTCCCATTTCTCTCTCTCGGCATTTACAATATCTTGCACCACCGCATCAAAATTCTTGATTTCCATAATTTATTTGTTTTTGCGTTAGAAAAAATTATTCCATTCGTCATCGGTTTTTTGCGACACCCTTCTGAAATCGCTCGCCTTTCGGTCGTAAGTTCCCTCCATTAACTTTATGAAACTTGACCGCCTTAAAGCGAAATCAACATTGGCAACCCAACCGCTATTATTGCGACCGAGAAGGAAATCGCTATGCCCGTCAAAAATCTTTCCGATTGTAGTCAAAACAACATCCTCTCCAAAGTCCTTAATCAAGGCTTGCAAGTGTCGCTCTCTCTGAGGTGTCATTTTTGCGATTTGCGGAACTTTCGTGCCGTTTGCCTTATTGTTCCACCAATCCTTAAAGTTCTCGCCTAAAATGCTCTCTTTCTTTTTGGCGCAACTTTTTTCTTTCTCTCCGTTTTCTTCATTACTACGTTCTTCGTTACTACCGACTTCGTTGCTTCGCTCTCCGCTCGCTTCGCTTTTTTCTTTATATATTTCTTTTTTATTTATATTATCTATATTATATACTATATTATTGGCGGAAATTTTTTCCGCACCATAGGAAATTATTTCCTCCCCCGTAGGAAAATTTTTCCGCACATAGGAAATTTTTTCCTCGTTTAAAAGATGAAAGTCGCATACGGCATACTCCGCAACACTCACTCCGTTTACCGACTTGTCAAACTTGGTTATCAAGCCTTTCTCAACAAGCGATGTGAGAGCCAAGCGGACACTTCTCGTTGATGCGTTCGCCCATTTAGCCAAATACGACTGAGAACCGCTGAAAACACTCTCTCCGTCTTGCGAAAATCCGTAGATAACCGCATAGACAATCAACTCAACTCCTTTGAGTTTGAGTTTGTCAACCATAAACTCGCTGATGACAACAAATTTCTCGTTCATAACTCTTTGAAATAAAAACACCCACCAATAGAGCCTCCACTCTCCATTGATAGGTGTTCCCATTAAACGTAGCAAATACACTACTTATGCTTTTTAATTGCGTGGAGGTGCAATTATTGTTTCAACTTGACGATGCAAAGATAATGCTTGTTTTTTAATTGCCAAAACTTTTTCCGTTTTTTATTCGCAAGGCAAACCGCCATTGTCTATGAGCATCAACTCCTCTCTCGTTCTCGCAAGGCGGTGCAACTTGTCCTTATGGTAAACTTTCCACAAGCATTTCTCACGGGATTTAATGCTTTCCACGTTTATGCGAACATAACCCATAAGATTAGGTATCTCTCTGAGGAAAGAAAAGCGCATAAGGCAAGAATACTCGGTCAAATCGTCCTCCACGAATATCTCGTCAATAGGTATTGTGAAAATGTCGTTCAAAATCTCTATCACGCAAGATTTTCCATTGCGAGAAAAGCGCAAAGACGATTTTTTAATTGGAAAACGCACAAATGTTTCTATGTTCTGCATACGCAAAAGAAAACCCCGACACGCAAGGCATCGGGGAGATGGCAAATAAAAAAAGTAGAATGTCCGATGGCGGACACACAAAGATACGAACTTTTCGCAAACGGACAAACAAACAAGGCTTTTTTCGTTTTTTAATTGCATTTTTTGATTGCGTTAGACCGATAAACCATTTTTTAATCGCCATTTTTTAATTGCCTTAGGACGTTTCAAGCCATTTTTTAATTGCCTTCGGCTCGCCCAGCCGAGAGCCAGCCCAGATGGAGCTATTCCAGATGGAGCTATTCCAGATAGTTGCAAGCTAATCAATATACAAGCGTTACACCTTTGTTCTTTTGTGAATAATTGCATATTTAATTAATTGTTTATTGTTGCAAATTGATTGTAATTTGTTGTTATATAGCTAAAAGCGGTTTTCTATATATATATAAGGTATATAGTATTTAATGTTTTTTCACAAAAAAAATTATCATTTTCTTTGTAGGTTTAAAAAAGTGTCGTATCTTTGTAGTGCGAGGTTATCGCAAGCGTTCTTTGACATTTTGATATAACAAGCCGATGGGATGGCTTGTGTCGTGCGTTCCTTTTGCGCTTATTGCTTAAACAAAAACAACCAAAAACCTAAAACCAAAAAACAGAAAGTAAAAAACAAAGCTAAAACCAAAACCAAAAAAACAAACTAACAATTAAATTAAATTACTAACCTTTTTAAATTTTAGAATTATGAACAAAGATGGAATTTTCTCAAAATTTGAGAGTATCAAAACATTGTCCAGCGCAGTTAAAATTACCGACACTTGCTACAAACTTGATAACGATGTCTTCATTTTGGCGTATTCTCCGACTTACGAAATGATTAATGTAAATAAGGTTGATTATTCTTGTCGCAACTTTGAATACCATCATCATTCGACGGCATATTGTGACAACTTGCGCAACATTACTAATAAGTTTGACAAATTGATTTCGCCTGAAATTGAAGTTGACCGCCGTAACGGCGCAAATATAGATAGTATTACTATTTATAGTAACTGGGTAGAAGTCACAAATGATTCATCCGTATTTAAGGAATTAAATGTTCTCCCGATAATTCTTGACGACAAGCGCATATTTAACGCAATTATGACAGATTATAAACGTCTTTTTAACGATTTAGAAAAAGTGCAGTTCACTGGCTCAAAGCGGACTGGGATGCATTTTCATCTTTCGCAAGGTTTGTGTCCGAATATGACCGAAACGGCACGTTTCTTGTCTTCTTTGACCAAAGAACAAATATTATTGTACTTTGGTAGAAAATTAAACTATGGATACGACACACAGAGTGCGTTATATTCATTTTATTCTAAAAAATTCGCCCTTCTCGGTTCACAATTACGAGAGCTTGAAGATGCTGGATTTAACCAGAAGCAACTGGATAAAATATTAAACGCCTTAAATGTTGCGAATTTTAAGAGCTGTCGCAATCATACGGACGTCCTTCATTTCTCCGATTTTAACACGTGGGAGTTTAGAGCGTGCAAGGGTACAACAAACTATACAACATTTGTAGAACGCCTTAAGATTGTTATGGAGATTTTCCAGAAACAAAGAGTGCCAAAGAAGGTAAACGAGTTTAAGAGTGTAAAAGCGATGGCGGAGGCGCTGGCACTTACTGAGGAAAACAACAGATAACAAATAAAACTATTTAAAAACAAACTAAAACTTTATTATTATGTGCATCATTTTAGCGAGCAAAAAGAAAAACATTACAAAGACGGAAATTGTTAAAGGCTTTATAACGAATCCCGATGGCTGGGGCATTTGGAGCGAAAAAACACTACAAACGCCGCGCAAAGGCTATAAATTAAATTCACTCTTGAACTTGTTTTCAAGCGTTAAAGAATCGGAAAACGTGGTAATTTGGGAACGCATTTCAACTGGTGGAACGACTTTGCAACCCTTTGCAATAGGTGGCGGACGTTATCTATTCCATAACGGAATATGTGGCAAATCAAAAGGCAATAAATCCGATACGGCAATATTAGCGGAGAACATTCACGGACTCCCCGAGTGTACGCAGATAAATATATTGAAGGTTTACAACGCAAAAAACAAGGGAAAATTTTGTGTGACACGACCAAAGCAAGAGCCTATTATAATAGGCTTTAAAGCCGACAAAGACGGAGTCGCACGAAGTAATGAAAACCACTTAGACAAAACAACGAAGTGGAATTCAAACGGCTACCAATACGGACTAAACGGATTGAATCATTGGGACTATTAAAATTGATTTAGTATGAACTTATTTATTCACCTCCCCGAGAAAGAAAGGGACAAGCTCCACCACTTGAAGGGTGGGATATATTTTGAGCTAAACAAAAGAAAGGGCTTGCATCTTTGGCGTTTGAAGTTCAAAACTAAGCACGTGTTTTGCCAGAACTTTGCCCACATTAACGAGAACGGCGAACACGTGACACGGCTTTTAACACGGAGAGAAAAAGAAATTTTAAAAACGCAATTAAGCGGATACGTTACATTTGTTTAACCAAAGTACCCCCACCCTTTTTTTAAGGGTGGAGGGCGATTTGGGGGAACATTCCCCTTCATTTATTTTTCATCATTTTGGAAAAACCTCCTTTTCCCATTCTCCTTTTCCATAAAATTCCCGTTTTAAATTCGTTTTGTTCAAGTTTTTTGTTTTGTTTGCCTTGCGATTTATGCTATTAAATCACAAAAAAGTTCTTGAAAAGTCCGATAATTGTGTGTTTTTGTATAAATTTGCGGAGATAGATAGCGATTTTGGGAGAAAAGTTTATTATAAATCATCAAAAATTGTGTAAGATATGTCATTACGGGATAATAATTTTATGACATCCACATCGGAGGAATTGGTGGAAACGGAGTATGATGGCAATGGTCGTGTCACTCGGAAGAACATTTTTCGTAGGAACAAGTGGCGCAAGGACGAGTATGTGGTCATTCGCACCACGAATTTGGAGTGGTTGTACAAGCATTGCAGTGGCAGTGAGGCATTTATGATGTTGCTTATGGGATTAGGCGATATGCGAAATGCGAACAACTGCGTTGTTTTGAAGCGGTTGTCGGTCTTGACCAATCGTGGCGAGGGTTGTGCTTATCGTTTATTGCGCAATGCTATGGATAGGGAGTTGGTAGTGAAGACTGATATGCGTGGCATATATATGGTCAATCCCGATGTTATGTTGGTAGGCACGACTTATGGTCGTGATAGGTTATTGGATTTATGGAAGCATTATTATAGGTTGCAATATGGAAAGGAATACGTTTCAGATTAAGAGTATGGATGACATTCGCAAGAGTGATGCTCGCAAGGAGAAGCGAGCGGAGGAACTCAAAGAGCGCAAGGTAGCGGAGAAGGAGTACAACATCAAGACTTTGGTGCGAGAGTCCAAGTCGGACTTGTTAGGTGGCGAGGGCGATGCTTACTTTGGCGATAGCGAGTGTCCATTGAGTTTTAGGCGGTTGTCGCACAAGCCTTTGGCTACGGACAAGGAACGTAGGTTTGACAACCCCGAAACATTCGTGTGCTTGTTCAACGACTACTTGCGCTGGGCGAGGCGCAATCCGTTGAAGAAACGGGAGGTTATGCGTGGCGGAGCGATGCAAGGCGAGGTTGTTGAGGTGGATGCAGACCGCCCTTTGACCTTATTGGGATTTCTGAGTTTCATAGGCATAAGCAAGGCTATTTGGAATAGGTTCAAGCGGATGAGTGATGTCTATGCGAGCATTTGCGAGGGCATTGAAACGTGGATAAGTGCCAATCAGATAGAGGGTGGTTTGGTCGGCTTGTACGACTCGGGCATTGTCAAGGGTTTGAACAACATCGGTTCTGAGGGGGATATGCCCGTGACCAATGCGATACAAGTGAATTTAAGTATCAATGGCGAGAGTTTAGGCGATGTGTTGGACTTAGAAAAGCGGTAATATGGCATTTGAAACGAACGAGTTATTCGGCAAGATGCTGAAATACTTCATAGACAACTATCGTGTCCGCAAGAAGGCTGAGATAGTGAACGTGGGTGGCACTCGTAGTGGCAAGACCTACGATTGCGCCTTTATGCTTATGTACTTGGCGGACAAGTACAAGGTTGAGAACCGAAGGAACGATGATGGCACGTTTGATAGTGTTTTGAATGCGAACGGGAGCGAGCGGTTGATTATAGATGTCTATCGTAATGAGTTGAAGAAGGTGCGCAAGACCTTTGAGGACTTCTTGGCTTGCATATCGTTGATGGGCATAGGCAAGAGGGTTGTGTGTTCAAGCATCAACTCCGACCGCCCTACGATAACCTTTCCCAACGGC
>Ga0247609_10000835_pt1 | contig 39751 bp, 24 predicted proteins | sample 172DNAGHGlowgp2_FD_193487 | JGI IMG/M metagenome (GOLD analysis project Ga0247609, IMG submission 193487) | Sheep rumen microbial communities from Palmerston North, Manawatu-Wanganui, New Zealand - 1728 DNA GHGlow gp2 | ecosystem: Host-associated > Mammals > Digestive system > Stomach > Rumen ... | reverse complement strand
ACTCCATATCGGCGCTGAAGACAGACTTCGGCATCACCGACAACTGCACGAAGAATGCCTTTACGCTGGTAAACAAGACCAAGACCCTGAAGACGGGCGCCGACTGCGCGGACACGGTGGTGATCGCGTATGTGGTGGCGGACTCCTGCGGCAACACGAAGACGATGTGGCACGCCCAGAAGATCCAGGACGTGACAGCCCCGACCTTTACAGCACCCACTTCTATTGCAGTCTGTCGCAATGGTGATAATACTTATACTATCACTCCTTCAGTGACAGGAAATGTAACAGATGCTGCCGACAATTGTACCACACCTATTGTTACCTATTCGGATGCCGCTCCTGTGTTGAATACAGACGGTACACTGACTGTCGTTAGAACGTGGAAAGCAACAGATGAATGTGGCAACACTACAACTAAGACTCAAACCATCACCGTCAACCCCCTCCCGACCATCACCACCACACCCACTTCTCAGACGATTCCGTATGGCAGTCCCATCACCACCGTTGTGATTACGAACACGAATTCGAATGTCATCGCACCCACGCTGCCGACAGGATTCGCATATAATACTGTTGATCAGACGATTGACGCAGCGAGTCCGGCTGCAGGTACCTATACGATTACCGTGGCGGCTGAAAGCACCATGACCCCGAATTGCGGCACGGTTACCGCAGAAGTGAAGGTGGAGGTGACGAACGACAATACGCCTATCGTGATCTCCTCCGGCAACAACTCCTGGAAGTACAACGGCGCGGCCCACTCCGAGGAAGCCTACACGGTGACGTACGGAGGCTCGACCGTGACGGATGTGGATGCCTCGGGCAAGATCTTCACGCTACCTACGGGTGACAAGGTGACTATCAGCAATCCTGCAAGCATCTCCAATGTGAGCGAGACGGCCGACAACAACAACACCTATAGTTATACCCTTGACCATGCGTCCTATTACACGAACGTGACGGCCACCTACGGTAAGCTGACCATCCTGCCGCGAACAGTCGTGATGACCAGCGCCTCGGACAGCAAGATGTACGACGGCACCCCGTTGACACGCAACAACCAGTCCGATGTGACGGTCACTGGCGACGGCTTCGTGACGGGTGAAGGCGCCACTTACGACATCACCGGCTCTCAGAAGCTCGTCGGCAGCAGCGCCAATGCATTCACCTACACGCTGCATGGCGGCACGCTGACGGAGAACTACACAGTCAGTACATTCAACGGCATCTTGGAGGTGACAAAGCGTCCGTTCACTATCACCCTCGACTCCACCAAAGTGTATGACGGCGCAACCTTCATGGTGACGGCCAGCCAGCTCCATGTGACGGGCCTCGTGCACAACGACACCCTCGCTTCCGGCGAGATGTGGACAGAGAGCAACGAGATCGGCGAGTACGAGAACCACGACGGTTCCTTCCAAGCCACCTTGGCCGCCGGCATCATCTACAAGGGCGGATTCTCCATCCTCGATCCCTCCGGCGCGAGTGTAACCTCTTGTTATACCCCGACCTTCAAGGTGAAGTTAAGCATCACCCCGTGCACCATCACCATCACGGCGGTCACGGATTCAAAGCCCTACGACGGCACACCGCTTACAAACAGCGGTTACAGCATCACAGCCGGAGCCCTCGCCTCCTCCGACAACCTGGCCTCCTGCATCGTCACCGGCAGCCAGCTCTGCCTTGGCAGCAGCCCCAATGTCCCGAGCGGAGCCGTCATTATGAACGGTTCCAACGATGTGACCGGCAACTACACTATCCACTACGTGAACGGCGCCCTGACCGTGACGCAGGCAACCGACTTCAGCTGCCCGTCGGCTGAAACCTTCTATCTCGACGACTGCGCGGCCAACATGACGGTCACACTGACAGGCACGCCCACCGTTACAGGTGTTGCGGCGGGTCACTACACCGTAACCAACAACCTGGCCTCACTCAACCCGATGGGGTTCGGCACGCACACGGTAAAATGGTCACTACTCGACGACTGTAACAACGTGGTGGCCACCTGCGACCAAACCGTCAAGGTGGATTACAAGCCTTGCGTGGGAGTCACGTGGCAAGGCCACTTCTACGATGCCGTGCGCGTCGGGGCGCAATGCTGGCTCGCCGAAAACATCCGCTGGGCGACCGGCAACCACGCCGCCTATAAGGAAGAATCCGCGAATCTGGATAAGTTCGGCTACCTCTACTCATGGTACACCGCCGTCGGGGTGAACGAGGACGACGACAGCGCCATCCCCATCACCAAGACCGGCACCTGCGGAGAGCCTTACGTGCAGGGCATCTGTCCTGACGGCTGGGGCGTGGGCAGCGAGGCCGACTTCTCCCTGCTCAACGCAACCGCAGGCAGCACCGGCGCACTGAAAGAGATGAGCACGCTCTACTGGCTGAGCGGTTATGAGGGCACCCTGCCGAACACAGGCTTCAACGCCCGGGGCGGCGGCTGGTACAACAGTTCGCTGGCCCGCTACGAAGATCTGATGACCGGCGCCCATTTCTGGCGCTGCGATGCCACACCAGGCAGCGCCACCTTCAGCAGCGTGATCGCCTACTACTGCGACGAAACCCTATCCACCCAAAGCCGGAAGACCGACAAGATGAGCGTGCGATGCATCCGTAAGGTCATGCCGTAACGACTGTCACATTCTCTGAATACTGAGGCGTTCCTGAAACCCTTCAACAAGTTTCGGGAACGCCTCTTTGTTTCACCCCCTCCCCCAGCCAATTTGCCCTCAGGCCTGACGGTCTGGGATTTGCGCCCCGATAACGTTTTCGCTACCGAGCCCGGGTCAACCACTTACTACCAACTGTAAATTGCCACCTGCTAACAACCAACAGCAAAAAAATTGTATTTTTGCGACCCTCAAAAGACTCTGCTAACTGCTAACTGCTAACTGCTAACTACCACCTAATAACCACTTAACCCCAAGCCCGCAATTGAACTCAACCTACCTTATATTATTCGCCGCCAACCTGACCCTCATCGTCACCCATCTCTACGGATGGCTGCTGAAGTGGTTCTATCGTCCCAAGGCCTACGGGGAGCACTTCCACGAGCTGTTCCCGGCGCAACGGGTCGTGGGGACCACCTACCTCCTGCAGCTTTTCGAACTGCCCTACCTGCTGCAAATCGGCGACCCCGACGCACTGCTCTACGTCAACGCCTTCTCGCTGCTCTTCCTCTCCATCCAGTTGATCGTCATGAGCGAAATCTATTTCTTCCCAAAGCAGAAACATAGGCGACAATACCCCTTGCTTTATCTGCCGGCATTGATCGTGCTACTGCCCATGTTCTTACAGGCCGTTAAACTCATCTCCCTCCCCGAGGGCTGGCGTACTTGGGTCGTAGTAGCTGTGAGCATCCTCTTTGCCTTCTACTTCGGACTTAATATCCACATGCTATGGAGAATAGAAAGGGCCGTGCAGCGTGCCAACGAGGAACAGTACGCCGACAGCGACGACTTCCCCGTACGCTTCGCAAATATCATCAAATGGATGCCCACTTTCGTCATCATATTGTTAGCCATCAACTTCTATGCCGACGATCCGTGGATGAAGTTTGCCCATGACATCTTCTTCATCTTCGCCAACGTCTGGTTCTGTATCTTAACCCTTAACCCTTGGCGAAAAGTCAATTCGGAATTCTCCATCCTGCATTCAGAATTGGAGACTCAAGAGTCGGAATTAGAAGAAGAAGAAGAAGATGATGATGACGATGATAACAACAATGAAAATGATAATGAAGAAGATGATGTCATTCCGGAATTGACGGAGCGAAACAGCGAAAGTATCCATCTTTTGAGCGATGCCAAGCACGACGAACTGGCGCGCCGCCTCGAGAAGTTGCTCTCCGAGGACCACATCTTCACCGAGCCGCACATCACCATCGACAGGCTCATCCAGCACCTCGGCACCAACACCAAGTACCTCGCCGAAGTGATTCGTCGCAGCGGCTACCAATCCTTCTACGACATGATCAGCCAGCACCGCGTGCGCTACGCCATCGCCCTCATCCATCAACATCCCGACGAACTTTTGGCCGACATCTCCGACCGTTGCGGCTTCTCCTCCCAAGCCTCCATGGCCAAAGCCTTCAAAGCACAGGGGAAGGAACCGCCGTCAAGGTACAGACTCACCGAACAGTAGGGGTGTCAGTCACATGGTGTCATCCTGGGTGGGGATTTGACAAAGGCAGATGTTATCGTAAAATCCGTTGTGTTTTCATATTCAGTTTCGCAGGTTTGGGAAAGCGGACATACGAAACTATCGTCACCAATCACTCTACTCATTCATTATTCACCAACTTCCAATATGTCAAAGAACGTCCGAAACCGTTTTGCAACTGATTTCGACGGCAAAGATACAACGGTGGGATTCGTGTAGGGTTTGGTGATGAGTATCACGAGTTCATCACACACCACACACATTGTGAATCAAGCAGTTACAAAGACAAAAAGATGAACATCAACAAAAACACCGTTTCTGATATACCGAAAACGGACAACCGGCAACCGGAATCAACACCCACCCAACACCCCCTTTCGCAAGCATATCGCAAGCATATCGCAAGTACTTCGCAAGCCTAAGCAAGCATTTTTGCTTGCCAACCCCTTGCGAAATGCTTGCGAAACCCTTGCGAAACCTTTGCGAGACCCTTAACCGTGTGATTGCGTCAACAATACGTTATTGGCAGCAACAAGTTGTTTCCGAATATACAGATTGGAAAAAAGCCTGCGGAACTTGAATCCGTTGGTGTTTTCATATCCAGAGCGCTTTTTCCTCTAATGGGAAAAATTTTCCTCTGAACGGAAAAAGCCGTTCCTCTGGCGGAAAATTCCGGACAAGGAAAATCCGTTTGCCGAATAAATCCTACTTTTGCGGCCTTTATAATACGTTTGTACAATCGTAAAAGTGTTCACCCTTATGACAACCAAACTGATCATCCTCATTGTTGTCGGCCTCCTTGTTTTCGGGGCCCTCGTCTATGTCATCGTCAAGGCATGGCGTTACCGCCGCAACCACCCTGACGAGGTCTATTGGCCCTACAACGGACCTCTGCACAAGAAGAGAAAATCAAAGCCGGGCATCACAACCACACTGGTGGCGACACTCACCCTATCCACATTGATGTGGACGAACGGTTTGATGGCTCAGAGCGGGACTCCGGACGGCACCCGGGAGCACCCCTACCCCATCGGTGACATAAGCACCCTCATCTCTTTTGCACAATGCATCAACAACAATCAGCCTTTCGCATTCGAAGACGGCAAGTTCGTCTTCGATATAGACGGCGACATCCCGGCGGGCGGCGAGGGCACCTACTTCGAGCAGACCGCCGACATCGACATGAACAGTGCCAATTGGAACATTCCTATTGGCATGCAAAACAAAGGATTCGAAGGCACTTACTTAGGCGGTGGACACAAGATTAAGCATCTGACGCTTACGGCCGCCAATCCGGCACTCTTTTGCCACTCCAAAGGCCACATTTCTGACCTCACCATCGAAAACCCCGTGTTCAACGGCACTTTTAACTGCGGCGGGGCATTAGCCACCTACGTGATGGGCGGCACCATCGACAACTGTCACGTCACGGGCAACGACTTGGTGTTCAGCGGCAAAGATTGTGGTGCCCTGATAGGTTGGGTAGGTCAGTTGTCCGATTATTTCAAAGCTGATAGTATCAGGATCTCCAACTGTTCCAACCGTTGCCATATCACTTCCACATACCAACAATCGAACGCAAACGACCAGAACTCCGTGGCCGGCGTGGTGGCGGTCATCAACGCGCGGCACTACGTGGTGACCCGTTGCTTCAACACCGGCGACATCACTTCCACCTACAGGCCCAAGTTCCAAAACGACGAACTCTGCTTCGCCGGTGTAGTCGGCAGAGGCCTTTTGCCCAACTATCCGTCTGAGATCACCTACTGCTACAACAGGGGCGACATTACCGCCCACTGCGGATACCTTGGCGGCGTGGCCGGCTTTTTCAACGACGAAGCCGGTATCAGCAACAGCACACGATGCGCCATCGACTACTGTTTCAACACCGGCAATATCACCGGCGAGTGCGTGTTGAATTCTGACAATCCGTCCGAACACGCCGATGCCGACTCCAGTCTCAATGTCTTCTCCCTCGGCGGTGTGGTGGCGCCCTGCAAGGCCCTGACGCGCTACTGCTTCAACACCGGCAACATCACGTTGACGAATCACCCGCACCCGAAGTTCAACATCTGGGGCGACCAGGGGGTGGCCGGCGTGGGCAGCAACGCCGAGCACTGCTTCAACGTAGGCGAAATCAACAACTACGAGGAGAGAAACGGCCGCGCGGCGGGTGTAGCCCGCGACACCGCGAGATTCTGTCTCAACGCCGCCTGCGTCTATGACCGCAACCCCAAATACACCTTCTCCCCGCACAACATCGCCAGAATACCCTCCGAAGATTGTTTCTCCGACGCCCAGATGTCTGTCGATGGACAGGACGGCAACCTCTACCCCACCTCGAAAATCATCGGCGAGTCCTCTTCTGCCAAGTGGACGCTCGGCGAAGACTGGATTTACGAGTTTGGCCGTTACCCGCGACTCAAGTGGACCGACACCTGCGATTGGGCCCACGACATCGCCAAAGTGGCCTGCACCCCCATCATCCTGGCCGACAACGTCACCGACATCCACCATGTGAAAAACGGCATCAGGCTGACCGGCTGCGACAGCGGCGTGGTGTGGATAGCCCCCGAGGGCAACTGCCTGTTCGATGACCCGACGCTTGCCAACACAGCGTGCTCCAACAACGCCATCCAACCGACAGTGCAGCCCTTGTGCGACGATTCTGTCACCGTGGCGGCCACCCTGAACGGCGACACCATCAAGACCGTCACCTTGCTTCGCAGCGTGGCCATGCCCCACGACACCCTCACCGTCGATAACCTCGACGACCTGAAAGAGCTGCGTGACGGCGTCAACACCGGCGAGGCCTTTTTCTACAAAAACTACAAACTGCCTCGCTACGCGGATGGGGTCACCTTCAAGCTGACCACCGACCTCGACATGCAAAGCGAGAGTCCTTGGGTGCCCATCGGCTCGGTCTTCAGCGGCAGCCGCTTCGCAGGTCTTTTCCTCGGCGACGGCCATACCATCGACAATCTCAGTCTCGATGATGCCACTCCTTATATCTACAAGAATGCCAATGTCGGCGGTCTTTTCGGAATGCTGAGCGGTGAGGTGCGCGACCTGACCTTCACCAACCTTCATGCGGATTCCACCACCATAGTGGCGGGAGCCGTCTGCGCCCTGATGAATGGCGCCACCATCGAAAACTGCATTGTCAAGGGGCATATCGAGACCTCCAGATCCAGCAACAACTACGCCATCAGCGGCACCGCCGGCCTGGCGGGCGCGTCGCTGACCACTCGCGATCAAGACTTCAACTTCTTTTGTCGCGACACCATCCGCAACTGCGTCAACTATGCGGACATCATCACCCATGTCGGCCGCGGCGCCAACATCGCCTCCCATAGTGTCGGCGGCATTATCGGTCACGGCGGCGTGGTGATCGACTGCGCCAATGCGGGCGACATCTCCGGCGGCAGCGAATGCGGCTACATCGGCGGCATCGGCGGCGATATGACCAGTGTCCTGCGCTGCTTCAACACCGGCCGCGTCACCATCGCAGAGGCTCCCCAAACTATAGACTACTTCGTCGGCGGCGTGGTGGGAAAGAACGAATATGACAGCACCATCATGTACTGCTACAATGCCGGAACCGTCGATGGCAGTGACCGCAGTCCAGTCGGTGGCATCGTCGGCTATGGTGCCCCGCGATACTGCTACATGACCAACACGGTAACCGGCAGGGGCAAATATCTCGGCAGCATTGCGGGCACTGTAAATCCCAATACCCTACATTGCTATTACGACAAGCAGATGTCCCCCCTGGGTGGCGAAAATGGACAAGATGCTCCCGAACGATCCCTTGTTGGTCTTGAAACCACCGGCATGCTGGGCTCTGCCCTTCGAAGTTCGTTGGGAGACCCCGCAAACTGGATTTTCACCCCGGGACTATATCCCCAGCTTGCAATATCCGCTGATGTGGAGACACAGCACGCTGCGTCTCTACGGGCCCAACTATCTCGCGTTTCCGTCATGCCGGTCGTGCTGGGTCCCGGCCAGAACTGGATGTCCGCCCACGACAGCATTCCCCTCCGCGGCTGCGATGAGCACCACTTCTGGACAAAGCTCCAAGGCTGTGTCACAGTTGACAGTTGCCATGTCACCGCCACGGATCGCGACATGGGGGTGATCGAACTTGCCGCCACCATCGACAGCGTCCCCTACCGTTTCGTCACGCTTAAGTTCAACATGGACGAGAAACACGCCCTCGTCATCAAAAACGCCGCGCAGTTCGACACCATGCGGATGGTCATCAACGAAGGTGGCTACTACAACTACAGCGACAGCACTTTCCACACAGCCATTCCTGCCAATGCCGACTCTACCGACTTCGTCGCCATTGACGACGGCGGCAACGAACGTTTCTTCAAGCTCATCACCGACATCGACATCAATGATATTAAGGAAGAGGGGCATGTCAGAGGATGGATTCCCGTCGGAGGATTCGCCGGCGACTGTTGCGCCCTTTATGAAGGCAACCCCTTCAAGGGAACCTTCGACGGCGGCGGCCACACCATCAGACATCTGACGTTCCAGCAGAACGACATCTTCCGTCCCACAGATTACTGCGACCATCACCAAGGCTTGTTCGGCACGGTGGATGGCGGCACGGTGAAGAACCTGCGCATCGCGCAAAGCGACACCACGTTGGGCAACAGCAGCGCGTTCCTCTGCAGTGTGAACAAAGGAGGCACCCTTTACCATTGCGAAATCGACTCCTGCACCCTGACCATCAGTTACGGCGCTTCCAATGACGAAAGACACGACCATGCCTTGCTCTGCGCCAAGAACGAAGGCGGCACCATCGACAGCTGCCAGGTGAAAAACAGTGAGATAGCCCCGGATTCGCCAAGCCTTGCATCCATTTCCAACATCGGTGGTGTCTGCGCACTCAACGACCGTGGCGTTGTCAGCCGCTGTATAGCCGAGCATCTCTCCATAAACGATCCTCGTCAGGAACAAGGAGCACTGCAGAGTGTGGGTGGCATCTGCGGAAAGAACTTCCATGGACAGCTGCAGTTTGACACCATAAGAGACAGCCAGATCACCCTCAAAATGAATCTGCCGCACAAGTTTATCGGCGGCATCTGCGGTCTCAGCGGCTACGACCCCGTTGAAGACACGGACGAACAAACCTACGCCCATATTCCTTCTGTCATTAGTGATTGCAACAGCGATTCGACCATAATCAACGCCTACACTCATGGGGACAATGATAGCACCAAAAAGATAATGAATATCGGCGGCATTGTGGGTTCCTGCCAAGGACGCATCATCCAACTCGAACGATGCTCCACCATGGAAAACAGCCGCATTTTGGCTGTCGCCGACACCGTTGGCGGTATCTGCGGTCGCTTCTGCGGCGAAGGAGGCGAGAGTTACTGTAATACCTGTGGAAACAACGCTTCGGTGACGGGCAACGACTATGTGGGCGGCATTGTGGGGCTTATGAGTGGCGCCCAACTGCACGAAGGCAATAATCAGGGCGAGGTACGTTCTCTCATAGACTTCGAATATAACTCGGGCTACTATGCCGGCGGCATAGCGGGTGCCGTGGTGGGAGAATCCAGCCTCTTCAGTTGCGACAACAGTGGCACTGTCGCAGCCGACTCAAGCTATGTGGGCGGCATTGCGGGTGCCTTGATGGGGGAGAGTAACCTCTTCCTTTGCTCAAACCACGGTGATGTCAGCGGTTTCAACCAAGTGGGTGGTTTGGCCGGCCTTATCCTAAAAGACGCCTGGTTCGAAGAGAGCACTAACAACGGCCTTGTGAGAGGCATCGCCCAGGTGGGTGGATTGGTAGGCTATTTGAAAAGTTCCACGGGAAACAGATGTAGCAACAGCCACAACTATGCAGACACCATACACTTCTCCGCCATGGGCGGCGGTGTCTGCGGCTATGCCGAAGACACCACGATGCTTGAAGGCTGCTCCAGCGTGATGATTCTGCCATACGATACAATAATAAGAATACAGAATATGGAAGAGCTCAGACTAATCCGCGACAATGTCAACAATGGCAGCAACAGCTTCGAAGGTAAAGTCATCGTGCTGGATTGGGACCTCAACTTCTTGGGTAATGACTGGACTCCCATCGGTACACCCGAACATCCTTTCCGCGGCATCTTCGACGGTCAAGACCATACCATCAATTTCGGTATCTACAACGAATCAAATGACTACCAGGGATTCTTCGGCTATATGCAAGGTACCGTCAAGAACGTCAATTTCACTCAATGCAGCGTCATCGGCCGCAACTATGTAGGCGTTATCGCGGGCTACTGCAACGGCACCATCTCGAACTGCTATTCCTATCGCGAGAAGGTGGAAGGTGAGAAATATGTCGGTGGTCTGGTCGGCATGGCCCGCTATTCGGAAATCCAGGACTGCTTCAACGGCAACAACATCGTTGGCGAGCAATACGTGGGCGGCATTGTGGGCGACTTCGCATCGTGCAAGAACGACAACTGCTATGGCACAATGAAATATGATCTTTATGGCGGCAACGTGAGCCGCTGCTACAACTACGGCATGGTCAGAGCCACGGGCGATACCAGCCACGTGGGCGGCATCGCCGGCTTCACCTCGGCCGAGGTGAAACATTGCTACAACAGCGGCATCGTCGATGGCAAAGACTTTGTGGGCGGCCTCTGCGGCCTGCTCGATGGCGACAACCTCCACCACTGCTACAACGCCGGCTATGTGTCCGCCACCGGCAACAACAAAGGAGCCGTATGTGGAAGTCTCAATTTACAAAACCTAATATACAATTGCTTTTACGACCGCCAAATGTGTACGGTGCAGGACTACAATGCCTCCGGCTACAACACGCTCAAGATGACGGGCACCGCCCTCCGAAATGTCTTCGGCACGGACTACTGGTCGTACCACGACAATGAATATCCCACTCTCAAAACGACTAAAAAAGACAGCACCTATTTCCGTATTTCGGTGAAGCCGTTGTTGCTCCCGGGCAATATGCCGGTGGACAAAGTCGTGCAACCTTTCTGCGGCGTCACGGGGAATGCTCCTTACAGCCAAGTTGAGTGGTCGCGATACGGGACAGCAACAGAAACAGTGGACACTATCCATCTGGCCGACAAAGACAGCATTACGCTGCTCGGTTGCGGTGTGGACACGTTGAAAGTGAGCCACCCCGGCTATGGCTTCGAACGCTTGGTGCCGATTGTGGTAGCCGCAAAAGAGGCCACGGTGGAGACCGTGCACACATGCGGCAGCATCTACAAGTGGAACAAGAACAATCAGTATTATAACGAAACGGGATTCTACACCTGTGATACTTGCGATAATAAACAGGCCTTGGACCTTACCATCACTCCTGTCACAATCACCTCAACACCTATCAATAGCACTTGCGAGACGATCCCTGACGGCGCAGTGCTTGTATCGGTGACAGGGGGGCCTGGCAACGGATTCCGCTACCTGTGGACAAATTCCCTCACGGGAGACACCATCAGCAACACACCTGCCCTCACGAACATAACAGCCGGCTATTATTCAGTGACCGTGACCGATTCGCTTTTCCCGACCTGTGAACAAACAAGTCCGCAACAATTGTCCTCATCTAACACGGTAAAATTGACCATCAAGAGTTGTGACGCAAGCAAAACCTACGACGGCACAGCGCTCACGGGCAACCGCTATGTGGTGACCGAGGAGGGCTTCGAACCCGATACCCTTCCCGCCGACAGCTTCGCCATCCTCGCCAACGGCGACACCCTGCGCGTCACGTTCGACAGTAACGCCGTCAATGCCGGAACATACGAGAACAAATTCACCTACAGCACCTCCAACGGCATCGACCACAGCTGCCACTACAATGTCGATACGATTTTCGGCACTCTCTCCATCACCCCGCGCCCCGCCACCATCACCGTCAATGACACCAGCAAAACCTACGGAGATGAAGACCCCGTTTTCTCCGGTACCGTCAAAGGACTTGTCAACAGCGATAGCCTCGTAATCCACTATTTCAGGAGTTCCAACATAGAAACCGTGGGTAACCACCCCGACATACTGACCGCCGAGCTAAACGAAAACTATACGGTGACCATCGACTCGGGGGATCTCACCATCTCCTGCCGCGATCTCTTGAACAAAATTGACACTGCCAATTGGCCCGACGACATCGAGAACTGGAACGAATGCTATTCCCCATCCAACACCAACGCGCTGCCTTCTATCGACAGTATCAAAAAACTGATAATCAAGCAACTGATACTGGCCAACAACGACACGTTGCAACCCGATGCCTTCCAAGTGCTCACAAAGGATTCGACGATATTGGCTAACAACTGCGATTGGAAGTGGGTACGCACCTATACCGTCAAGATTTCCAACCCCAACTTTTGCGATTCGACAAGCAGAGTCATTTACGTGAGCGGCGGCGACCAGACGGCTCCTGTGCACTCCAAGAACTATCTTTGGATAGACGGCACAGTATATCAGGATGCCTGCTTGGCCAGTTTCGACATAGACCTGTTTTTCCCCAAAGACCAGGATCTCTTCGACGACTGCAGCCAAATGACCATCACCCACAAGGACACCAACACCGGCGACGACCACTACGGATGGACGATCCGCCGTTCGTATGTGGTGACGGATGCCTGCGGCCATACCATTTACGATACCATCGAGGTCTCCGGCCGCGACCAGACGCCCCCTGTGGCTAGCAACCCCGAGGTTAAAAACAACACCCTATGGGCCGATTCTGCCCAGTGCCTCTGCGACAGCATCCGTACTATCCATGACATAAAGGAATTGACGACTATCTTCGGTATCAGCGACGCTTGTTCCGGCGAGGATGTCAGCTTAGTGAGTTCGTCGAAAACGCTGAAAACCGGCGAACACTGCGACTACACGGTGATCATCGCCTACGTGGTGGCCGATGCCTACGGCAACTCGACGACCATCTATCATGCGCAGTTCATCCAAGACACGATAGGGCCTACCTTCGAGATCGTCCCCCATGACACGACCCTGTGCGTTGACCCCGACGGCAACTACGGAAACACCGTCACCCGTGTCGCAGACGAAATAACGGTTACGAATCTGCACGACAACTGCACGAAACTGCAGGAGAGTTTCAGTGTCCAAAGCTCGATGGACACTTCCCGCTTTGATTTTTATCATCCTCGGGGGTATAGAATAACTCAGGGCGATTCTGACAATGGGGTGCGACACTACAAGCAACTCTGGACCGTGACCGACTCCTGTGGCAACACCACCTACGATTCGATCTCCATCCACGTTCGTCCTTTGCCGAAAATCACTGAAATCACCAACCGCGAACAAAACATCATCTACGGCGATGCCATCAAGGATGTGTGGATATATCATCAGTACTCCGACCTTTCCATAACGGGTTTGTCCGGCATCGGATTGGACTCGATCGGATGCTCTGTAGAACATAAAAAAGACCAAAATAATAATGAATATGACAGAGTGTATGGCGATCCTGAATTCGTCGTCTCTAACGCCACGTTTCTCGTTACGGCCACCAGCCACCAGGGATGGGGCTGCAGCACTGATGAGAGCACCTTTACCATCAATGTGGAACAGAGACCTATCGTCATCACCGCCACCGACGCCACCAAGAAGTACGACGGCACTCCGCTGACTTCGACAGACTATACCTGTACGACGGACGAAGGCTCACCTGACGACGCCCTCGTCCATGACGACGTTATTTCACGCTTGTCCTTCAGCGGCAGCCAGACTGATGTAGGTTCACGCGAAAACATCCCCGGCAATGCGAAAATCACCGCCCCGAACGACACCACCATCGACAAGACATCCAACTATTCGATTGACTACAACAACGGGGATCTGACGGTAACGGTAAATGACACCCTCATCAAGGTTATCCCCGCCAGCGCAAGCAAGGTTTACGACGGATCGCCGCTGACGAAGAATAATCACGACGACTTCACCGTGACGGGCGTTCCCGAAGGCCTCACCTGGACCGCCACCGCCGACGGTACGGTGACGAACGTGGTTCCTGGCGTGGGCGAGAAGGCCGTGAATGCGGTGACCTCGTTCCATATCTTCGACGCGAATAACCAGGATGTGACCGCCTATTTCGCCAATATCGACACAAGCGAGACCGGCACGCTGACGATCACCCCGGTATCCGTCCTTGTCAACGCAAATGCGAATAGCAAGATCTACGGAGAAGCAGATCCAACACTTACCGCCACGATCACGGGCGTACTCGAAGGCGACGATTTCATCCCGAACTACACTATCTCCCGCGAAACCGGCAACAATGTCGGTCAATACATCATCACGCCCACCGGTGTTTCCGCCCAAGGCAACTATACCGTCACCTACGACACGGCACTGTTCACCATCCTCTGCCGCAATATCGTGGAACCCACCAATTGGCCCGAAAACCTCACAAATCAGAACAATTGTTTCGCCAACGCGGACATGACAGTTCTGAAAGATGCAAGCGAGATACAGACACTCTTTGCGAACTGCAACCCCGTCACGAGCGCCAGTGAAATCACCGTGACGGCGCAGGACAATGCCACTGCGACCAGCGATTGCGAATGGACGTGGATCCGCACCTACGACATCTCGATTACCGGCGGTTGCGCTTCGACGACGAAGACGATGAGCGTTAGCGGCGGCGACTACACCAAGCCCAGCTTCACCGTTCCCGCAGCGATCTCCCTTTGCGCTAACGACGACGGTTCCTTCAACATTTCCCCTGACATCACAGGCAATGTGACGGGTGCTATTGACAACTGCACCGCATCGGAGGACTTGACCGTTTCATTCACAGACGGGGACACCATCACTTTACCGAACGGAAAACGTCAGACCATCAGGACTTGGACGGTGACCGATGCGTGCGGCAACGATTCTTCGCAAACGCAGACCGTCACCATCAACCCTCCGGTGGAACTTGACGTGACCAATACCACGCAAACCATCATCTTGGGCGACAACATCGAACACGTCCACGTCACGTACAACTACGCCGACCTCTCACACAGCACTCTGCCTGATGGTTTGAGTTACAATCCTTCTACGAACATATTGTCCGGCATCCCGACGGAAGTGGGTGATTACACGGTGACATTCACGGCAGCGAGCAACCAAACGCCCTCCTGCGGCAGCAAGCAGGAAACGGTCAGCATCACAGTTCTCCGTATCCAAGCACCCGTTGTGGTCACCTCCGATTCCGCAGTCAAGTTCTACGACGGCCTTCCACTCGTGAGCCACCACTACACCGTCACGCTTGGTCAGGACACCATTCCCGCCGACGATGCCACCGGTTTGCTCTTCACCCTACCCTACGGCGACAAAATCATCGTCACCCCGAATCCGGAGAGCACCCTCACCAACGCGGGCAGTATTGACAACCTCTTCAGCAGTGTCCTTGAGAATCCACATCACTACGAATCGTTCAGCGAGCAATACGGCAAGCTGATCATCAACAAGGCAACGCTGAGCATGGAATTGGACACCGCCCGCACGTATGACGGGCATCCGTTCGTGGTGACCGCCGACCAGCTGCACGTCACGGGGCTTGCCGCTACCGACCATTTCACCGGTGGCACGATCACCACGGACAGTTACGTAGCAAAGAGCTATTCGTGTCAAGACGGCAACTTCCTTGCCACGATGGATGACGGTGCCGCACTGCAGTCGGGATTCTCCATCGACAACGGCTTGGCCAACTACACGCCCGCCTTCAACGTCACGTTGCGCATCCTGCCCGTCACCGAAGACTTTGAATGCCCCGACGATCTCCTCTTTGTGCTGACAGAAGGCACCTCCGACACGACGGTGACCCTTCCTGACAGCGCCACATTGACGCCAAGCGTTGAGCGCACCGTCATCAGCAACAACCTCGAAGGCCGGAATCCGCTTCCGGCAGGCACGCACACCATCGTCTGGACCCTTTCCGACGACCTCGGCAACGCGATGACCAGCTGCGAACAGACCGTGACCGTGGAATACACCCCGTGCTTGGGGGTCAGCCACCACGGTCACGACTACGACGCAAAACGTATAGGCTTCCAGTGCTGGCTCACGGAAGACTTGCGCTGGGCCACCGGCAACCACAGCACCTACAATGAGGATCCCACCTACGCTGAAAAGTTCGGATACCTCTACAGCTGGTACACGGCGGTGGCGGTGACGGAGGATGATGCCAACGCCGTTCCGTTAATGGACACGGCCGACAACGGCACACTGTACGTGCAGGGTATATGCCCGACCGGATGGGCGGTGCCGTCAATGAGCGACATCGCGGTGCTGAAACTCTTTGCGGGAACGACCTCGCTGCTGAAAGATCCGAGTACCGAGTACTGGTTTCCCGGCTACGAGGGTCTGCCTGGCGGCTACGGCTTCAACGCCCGCGCCGGCGGCCGCTTCAACGCCGCGCTGAACCGTTACGAAGACCTGCTCACCAGCTACCACCTCTGGGCCTCCGACGCGACACCGGGCTCCATCACGATACTGTCCGCCTGCATTGCCTACTACTGCGGCGAGATTATCCTGTTCGACCCCAACCAGAAAAACGACCAGAAGAGCGTACGCTGCATCCGGAAGGTGGCGCCGTAACCGGCCAGCCTTTTTATGACGGTTTCGCCGAAAAAAGCGTTTTAACGCCGTTTTTCACGTTTTGCGGTGTTTTGAACTGTTGATAAAAATAATATGCACAAAGCCCGAGAATTCGAAAAAAATCGTATTTTCGGGCTTTCTTTTTGCATATTGCAAGTTTTTTATTTTAAGCAAGTTAGAGATTCAATAGAGGAAAAATAAATGGAAGAGAACGAGATTTTAGACGAAAAGATTGTACCGTATAACATTGAAAACCTGATGAAGACGGCCTACATCGACTATTCGATGTCGGTCATCGTGTCTCGCGCCTTGCCCGACGTGCGCGACGGCCTGAAGCCTGTGCAACGCCGCATCATCTACGCCATGTGGGACATGAACATCACCGAAAGCGGCCCCTACCGTAAGTGCGCCCGTATCGTCGGCGAAGTGCTCGGTAAGTACCACCCGCACGGCGACACGGCCGTGTACGACGCCCTCGTGCGCATGGCCCAGCCGTGGACCCTCCGCTACCCATTCGTCGACGGACAGGGTAACTTCGGTTCCGTGGACGGCGACAGCCCCGCCGCCATGCGTTACACCGAGGCCCGCCTGCGCCGCTCCTCCGAGGAGATGGTGGCCGACATTGAGAAAGAAACGGTCGACATGGTGCTCAACTTCGACGACTCCATCCCGGAGCCGACAGTGCTGCCCGCCAAGATTCCCAACCTGCTCGTCAACGGCTCTTCCGGCATCGCCGTCGGCATGGCCACCAACATGGCCCCGCACAACCTCGGCGAGGTCTGCGACGGCATCTGCGCCTACATCGACGACAACGACATCTCCATCGAGGAACTGATGCACACCATCAAGGCCCCCGACTTCCCCTCCGGCTGCATCATCTACGGCTACCGCGGGGTCCAGGACGCCTTCCTCACCGGCCGCGGACGCATCGTCATGCGCGGTCACGCCGAAATCGAAACCGAAAAGAACCACAACTGCATCGTCGTCACCACCCTGCCCTACATGGTGAACCCCTCCGACATGATCAGCCACACCGTCGAGCTCGTCAAGGAAGGCAAGATCGCCGGCATCACCGACGTGCAGAACCTCACCAACAAACGCAACGGCACCCGCATCGTCTACGAACTCAAGAAAGACGTGGTGCCCGAGGTGGTGCTCAACAAACTATACCAGATGACCGCCCTGCAGTCGTCGTTCAGCGTCAACAATGTGGCCCTCGTCGGTGGCCGCCCCATGACCCTGAACCTCAAGGACATGATCGCGGAATACGTGAAGCACCGCCATGAGGTGGTCATCCGCCGCACCCGCTACGACCTCAAGAAGGCCCAGGAGCGCGCCCATATCCTCGAAGGCTTCCTCAAAGCCCTCGACATCATCGACGAGATCATCGCCCTCATCCGCGCCTCGCAGACCGTGCAGGAGGCTTGGCAGGGACTTATGGAGAAGTGGGACTTCACCGAAATCCAAGCCAAGGCCATCGTCGAGATGCGTCTGCGCCAACTCACCGGCATGGAACGTCAGAAACTGCAAGACGAATACGACGAACTGATGAAGCTCATCGCCTACCTCAACGACGTGCTCAACGATGTGAACCTGCGCATGGGCATCATCAAGGACGAGCTGCAGGACATCAAGAAGCGTTTCGGCGACGAACGCCGCTCGCCCATCGAATACAGCTCCTCCGAATTCCGTGTGGAGGACACCATCGCCGACGAGGAGGTGGTCATCACCATCTCGCACCTCGGCTACATCAAGCGCACACCGCTGGCCGAGTACAAGGTGCAGAACCGCGGCGGCAAAGGCTCCCGAGGCAGCAGCTCCCGTGACGAAGACTTCATCGAGCACCTCTACATGGCCACCAACCACAACTATCTGCTATTCTTCACCGAGAAAGGCAAGTGCTTCTGGATGAGGGTGTTCGAGATCCCTGAAGGCCAGAAAGTGTCGAAGGGACGCGCCATCCAGAACCTGCTCCAGATTGAGGAAGGCGACAAGATCAAGGCCATCATCAACCTCAAGAGCATCGACGACCCCGACTACATCAACAACCACTTCATTATATTGTGTACCGAGAAGGGTATTATCAAGAAGACCTCCATCGACGCCTACTCGCGTCCGCGTAAGAAGGGCATCATCGCCATCAACGTGCGTGAGGGCGACCGTCTGTTGGCCGCGCGTTTCACCGACGGCAACAGCGACATCATGATGGCCCTTTACACCGGCCGCGCCATCCGCTTCCACGAGAACGAGGAACTCCGCGCCATCGGCCGTACTGCCTCCGGCGTGCGCGGTATCAGCTTGGAAGACGAGAACGACCGCGTGGTGGGCATGCTCGCCATCGACAACGACCGCAGCAACGTCCTCATCGTCTCCGAAAATGGTTACGGAAAACGCTCGCTGTTAGAGGATTACCGCATCACGCACCGTGGCGGCAAGGGTGTCAGTACCATCAAAATCACGGAGAAAACCGGCAACCTCATCGCCATCAAGGCGGTGACGGACGATGACGACCTCATGATTATCAACCGCTCGGGCATCGCTATCCGTCTGCACGTGGACCAGCTGCGCATCCTCGGTCGTAACACGCAAGGTGTGAGATTGATAGACCTTCGCGGCAAGGACACCATCGCGGCTGTCTGCGAGGTGCCGCGCCAGGAGGACGAAGAACTCGACGAGGACGGCAACCCCATCGTTCCCGAAAATGCCGAACCGACCGGCGACGGTAAGTTAAACGACAATCCTGAGACCGAGTCTGAATAATGACTTGAGACGTGAATGTAGAGACGCAAAATTTTGCGTCTCTACTGAATAGTAATCAACAAATCACCCAAATGATGAAAAAGCATCTCCTGTTAATCGTGAACATTCTGCTTCTGACGAGCCTCTTCGCACAGAAGCCATCCTTGACGAAAGCGTATAACAGCTTCTATGACAAGGACTACGACAAGGCGAAGGAGCAAATCGACCTCTGCACAGTCGACGAGAAACTGTCTGCCAAGGCGCAGACGTGGCTATACAAAGGCAATATCGAAATGCTGCTGGCCAACCGCGAATACAGCGAGAAGCAGAAGAACGAAAGTTACCAGATACGGTATCCCGACGCGCCCGTGGAAGCTTACGATGCTTTCCAGAAGGCCCTCACCATCAACCCGAAAGTGGAGGCGTTGGACATGATGGACGCGACCGAGGCCCTCAAGCAGCTTTATCCCTACCTACTCGTGCGCGGCGTGGACCAGCTCATCGCAAAGGACAACGCCGGCGCGAAAGCCACGCTTGCCAGGGGCATTCAAAGCTATGAGATGGGGACCCCGCAATATCCGATGAACGGTGAGTTATACTACTACTATGCCTACGCCCTGGAAAGCCTCGGCGAAACCGACGAGATGATACGCTACTACCAGAAGGCCCTCAATGACGGATCGCAAAACCCGTACGTCTTTGCCAAGCTCTTCGAATTCCACAAGGCCGCCAACGACCGACCGAATATCGAAAAGACATTGGCTTTGGCCAAAGAGAGGATTCCCGATGACATCAATGTCAAGCTGATGGAAATCGACCTCGCCTACTGGAGCGGTGACAGCACGAAAGCGCGGACGCTGGTGGACCAGCTTGACCCTTACGCGCTGAAGACCCCCGACGAAATGGTAAATGTAGCGAACTTCTACATCAAAGAGAAACGCTACGAATCTGCCGAACGGTTACTGAGCCGTGCCAACGCACTCAGTCCAAACAACTTCGTAATCCTTTATAACTTAGGCGTTTGCAGTTACAGCGTATCGGAACACTACTTCAACCAGCAGAATCAGCTGGCCATTCAGCAGGGGGCAAAGGCGGACATCGATGCCGCGAAGCAGCAGTCGGAGAAATACCTCGCCGATGCCGCGAACTACTTCGAGCAGGCGCGGAAGCTTCAACCCAACGACCTCAACCTGTTGAACACACTGCGGGCCATCTACGTGCGCCAGCAGTCCCCGAAGGCCGACGAAATCGACGCCCTCATTAAACAAATGGGAAAATAGAAAGTCATATTAATAGTCACTTAAAAATCGAGAAAAATGAAAAAATGGATGCTTGTTTTAGTCGCGCTCTTCGTGAGCGTCAGTGCTTTCTCGCAATCTTGCTTGGATGATGTATGGCAATGCCTGAAAAGCAAGCAAGTGCCTAAAGCAAAGAAATTTATGGAATCCTGCATGGCGGAAAATCCCGACAATGCCGCCGTCTGGCTCATGCAGGCGAACGTGAACGTGCAGCTGTTCAACTACGATCAGGAACGCAAGGAGAAAGACCCGAACGTCACACCGCGTTATCCGAACGCCCTCGAGGACGCTTACGCCGCCTTCGTGAAAGCGTTGGAGCTGGACAAGAACGTGGAACCCAAGAACGGCATGTTCGGAGCGCGCGAAGGACAGGAACTGCTCGCCGGCCCCTTCGAAGGGAAGGCCAGAGTCGCCGACGACCAGAACAAGTTGCAGGATGCTTTGAAGTACTACGGTCTCGCCGCCAAATGCTATGAACTTGCCCAAAAGAAAGACAACGCCGCCAAGATGTACCTCGCTACCGCTCTGGTTTACTTCAAAATGAAAGACATGGAAAACTATGAGAAGATGCTTGAAAAGTGTGTGGCAACCTCCCCCAGTGCATCGGAAGGTGCCTACGTGGAACTCTATTACCTCTACAAAGATAACAACGACACGGTGAAATGCGGAGAGATCCTCACCAAGGCCGAGAAGATTTTCGGAGAGAAGAGTCCCGCCCAACTGTACGAGCCGATGATGGACTACTACGCCATGACTGGGAATGAAGAGAAACTGCTGGCTATCGTTGACAAGGCTATCGCCACCGGCAATCCCGACATGATTCCTATCTGCGCCACCTACCTCGTCAACGCCAAGAAATACGACAAGGCCGAGCAGATTCTGAAAGACGCCATCGCCGCGAACCCCAAAGATTTCACCCTGCTCAGCAAGATGGGCTACCGCTACGCCATGGAGTACTACGACATTATGGATCGCCGCCAGACGGCCATGAACACCCGCAAGTGGGAAGAGGCTACCCGCCTGTTCCAAAGCGAGGAGCGCAAAGCCGCCATGCAAAACGCCCACGATTGGTGCCAAAGGGCCTACGAAGTGAACTCCGACGATCTGACCAACAACCGCATCCTGCGTGAGATGAAAGTCCAACTCAACCTGGAAGTGCCGCAGGAACTCAACGACAAGATCAACGCCCGCATGAAACAGGAGTAATCTTCCGTACGAATCCTACCAAAATCCCTTCTACCGGCGCAGGCAGAAGGGATTTTTTGTATCTTTGCCCTTTCAATCCTTTCAACAGATTCTTGAAAAAAGATTGTTCTGTATTTTTTGTTTAGCATGGATAAGAATTCAGACCATCAAAACAGTTCGAACGACGTTGAAGCCCCCTTCATCGGGGTGAACCGCCACCGCATCGGGGTGGATGGCGAGGGCGTAACCACGTTGGCCGCCTTTCATGGCTGTCCGCTTCGGTGTCGTTACTGTCTGAACCCCAGCTGTTTGGATATAGATGCCCGCGTACGTCGGTTTACGCCGGAGAGCCTCTATCAAGAACTGCTTATCGACAATCTCTACTTCATCGCCACAGGCGGCGGAGTCTGTTTCGGCGGCGGGGAGCCGTTGTTGCGCCCCGAGTTCATCCGCCAGTTCCACGCCCTCTGCGCTGGCCGCTGGAAAATCACCCTCGAGACGTCTCTCAACGTGCCGCTGAAATCCCTGCAGACAGTCGCACCGATCGTCAACGATTTCATCATCGACATCAAGGACGCCAACGACGAGATTTACAAAGCCTACACAGGAAAATCGAACGCCCAAGTGTGGGAGAACCTGGCGTGGCTCGCCGCGAATTACGACCGCGAGCACGTCTTCCTCCGCGTGCCGCTGATCCTGGAGTTCAACACCGAGGAAGACATAGAGCGGAGTGTGGAACGGCTCTCGAAGTTAGGATTCGGGAAGTTCGACCGGTTCACGTACAGAGTTGAGGGGAGAAAGGTTAACGGTTAAAGGTTAAAGTGTTGACGACGCCTCTCCTCATTCATAATTCTTAATTCTTGAACGTCACCGGCACCTGGTAGAAGCACCGCACGGGCTTCCCCATGTTTTTTCCGGGTTTCCACTTCGGCATCGACATCACCCCACGCACCGCTTCCTTGTCGCATTCGGGGAAGAGCGGGACTTTCACCTTGGCGTTGGTCACCTGTCCGTCCTTTTCCACCACGAACTCAACCAGGACCGTGCCTGTGATGCCATAATCCCTCGCCACCTGAGGATATTGAATCTCCTTTGCCAAAAAGGCTTGCAAAGAATCCATTCCTCCGGGGAATTCGGGCAATTCCCCCATAAGACCCATTAACGGCGGTTCATCGCCATCCACTTCCCCCACATAGTCGTCACCCCAAACGGGCACATCTGTTGATACACAAAGACCATCTTCCACGATTCGCAGGATTTCCTCTTTCGGGGCGGGGGCGGGCCGGTTGCCCCTGGTCGGCCCGTTTGCCGGTTCGGAGGATGGCTCAGGGGAGGGTTCGGTTGATGGTTCTGTAGCTTGCGACAGCGTGTTGACGGATGTGGGCTCGGGTTCGCTGCCGGCGGGCGTCGCAGGCGTTTTCGGACTATGGCACGCGCCCATCATCATCGTGGAGACAGCGATGCCCGCCACAGTGACGGCCTTGCCGAGCGCCCGGCGTTTGGAGAGTTCCCGCTCCAAGTAGCGCACTTCGGCCTCACAGTAGGGACACGTACCTCGACAGTCGCCCTCGTGGGTGCATTCGCGCTCCACTAACGGGATGTCGTTTTCTTGCGCGATTTTTCGCCGCACGTCCTTTAGGATTTCGCAAGTCCGCTTACCGTTTTTCATAATGGTGATTAGTGATTGGTGAACAGTGAACAGTGATTAGTGAAGTAGATGAATGGTTATAGTCTAAGTTATAGTCTAAGTTATAGTCTAAGTTATAGTCCAAGTCATAGTCAAACAAATGTGCAAAACACCTTTTTTTAGAAACGCGAGAGCTGGGTGTTTATTGTGTTGTTTGTCATTTCAGCAGCCGCCCTTGGGTCCGCTTGTTCTCCCGTTTGGGAGCTTAAAGTCATAGATAAGCTCGCCGCAGGTGCAATCGTGGTAAATGTAGCGGTAGATCTGCCCCTCCAACACCGCAGCGGCACGTTCCTCGTCAAGGCTGCACGGGAGGATTTCTCGGCCGCGCGCATTGACATAGCCCAGCCTGTAGTTCGTGTCGTAAACAGCCCAGCAGGTCTCCGCTGACGAGGAATTGACCCCCTCCCAAATGAAGTAGTAGCGGCTCAGGCGCTTGCCGGTCCGACTGTCCGCGATGGCCCACATTCCCTTTTTGTTGGCGACATACAGCACATTTTCCTCCCGATGGGCGCCCCAGCAGGAGAGCAGCTTCCGGCCCTTGCCGTTAAACACCTCCACCTTCCCGGACGGACAGCGGGCAAGGATGACATCGTCGCCGTCGGCATCGGCTTCCACGTAGCGCAACGGCACCACCACATTCCCCCACAGATCGACAATGCCGTGGTGCAGCGAATCCGTGGCCACACTCATCAGCGTGGAAGACCAATAATTAGATGCCTCGCTGTAACGCTGCGGAAGTAACTTTCCCATAGGATCCACCAACCGCCATGCACTATCGACATAAACCAAAGGGTATGAGTAAGGGAGATTGTCATGGTCAAAATGTATGGCCGGATCCATAGAGACAACGTGTCCCGCAGTATCGATGATTTCCACTCGGCCATCCCGCAAAACACCATAAAAATAATAGGAATCGCCCATCTCGCCAAGTGCACCCAACTCCGTATAGCGATGAGGGATGAGCATCCGTAAATGCGCGTCCATTATCCCCCAGAGGCCAGAGCGATCTCTCACTTTAAACAATCCTTCCGCAGAATATAAGGGCCATCCTTCCTGATATTCGATGGGCAGAACGATACTGCCGTCAGCCGACATCAGACCTTTAAGGTGGGTTCTTCTCTCCTTGATGGACACAAAATCACCATAGGAGTTGTCGTATATGTACAACGGGCTGAGTGGGCGGATCCATGTCCCCTTGAAATTCATCACCCCCTCGTAATCATTCGTGTCTGTAACGATGATGGCATTATCACAACCACAAAACAGTCTCTTATAGACCGGAGCCAGCACCTCGCGACCGTTCAGGTCCAACAAACCTCTCAGCATCTGTTTCCATTTCGTGCGATTGGATGAGGTTTCGCCACTGTTGGAAGTTTTCTCTACGGAGTAACTGAGCAGCGTCGAGGAGCCGGTTTTTCCGAAGTCGGAGTATCCGAACTCTGAAAGGATAGGATAGCGGAAGGGCACCACCGTGTCGCCTTTGCTGTTGACGACCCCGCCGGGCTTGTCGTCTCCGCAGACCACGAAAAGCCCTCCGCTGTTGGAAATCGGTTCCGGTCGCGCGTCATAGCGGTAAGGCAGTATCGGCCGCCCGTTCCAGTCCAATACGCCCCAGCGCCCATTCCGTTTCGCTATGATATAACCTTCCGGATAGGCCTTGTCGTTGTAGGTGAAAAGTCCCTCGTACTCGCAGGGCAGCACGGTTTTCCCCGAGCCGTCGATGAGTCCGAAAAGGGTGTCCTGCCACACGAGCAGCCGCGGGGGAAGGTCTCTGTAATCCTGCGCCCGGACAGAGAAAGAGGTTACCCCCAACAAGAGTGCGAGCATCAGCAAAACCGACAAAAAGCGTTTCATTTCTTCAACTTTTAGGACTTCTGATGATTGATTCTCCGCGTTGTTCCCGCCGGATGCGAAGTCCGCCAAACATCCCGACAGGAAACACCGCTGCAAAACTACAATAATTTTATTGATATGACGCAGAAATTCCAAAAGGTTGCAGGATGTTGATATTTTTTTATCCCCACGTATCGCGCGGATCGGCACGAAATTTTTATCGCCTCAAAAAAGTGGCCTGCCTCTGTCATTTCCGTAATTTTTGTATTTTTGCGCTCTAAATTTTAATATTCGAAATGAAGACAAAAAAGTACAAATTCAAAGAAAAGCCTCTACCCCAAGCGGAAGAACCCGTTGTCTCTTACGGTCCAACGGCCGCCAACAGTAACGATGTTATCATTCCCAATCTGTCATCTGAATCCTTGGGCGACAAGCCGGAAGGGTTTGATGCCTGCTATGCCCAGTTGAAAGCGGAAGCCGATGAAAAATTCGGCAACAAGGAGCTTATGACAGTGGAAGAGTATTTCGGGAAACTTTGGTACATCGTGGAGGGGCTCTATGAAAACATACAACATCAAAATCAATGCCGCAGCAGATGCTGATATGATGAACTTGGCCCTTTTTCTGCGCAAAGTCATGTCTATTGAGGGTGCGCAGAAATATCATCAAAACATGATTAACGAAGTGAATTCCCTGTCTATATTGGCAGACTTGTATCCTCCCAGCCATTACGCAGATGTTCGGCGTTATCACCCTCATGCCCGCCGCATGGTGTCGCACAACAAACGTTGGGTCTATATCTTTCACATCGAGGACGACACAGTGATAGTTGACCGGATTCTTCCCTCAAAACTGACAACGAAATAGGAAAGCTTTTTACGCGCCAATCCCATGATACGCGGAAAATCACACTGTTTTCGGTGAGTCATTTCAGCCGTACCTCGCGTCCTTCCGAGAGGATGAAAACCGCGATCTGTCCGTTCTCGATGCCGAAGCGGATGGCGGCGGCAAGGGAGTCCTCGGGGAAAAGGCGGGAGCTGTCGAAGTAGTAGAGGCTGTCGGAGGTGTCGAGCCAGCCGCCCACGTAACCGTCGTGGCGGAGTGCGTGGCGCACCACCCTGCCGAGCTGTTTGCGGGAGTGGCAACCCTGCGTGGCGGCGTATGCCACGACAACGCCCTCCGCGGGCTCAGTCATCGTGGCGACATCCATCGTGAAGCCGTCGGGATGGCGGAGGCTGTACGCCCAAATGCTGTCCGAGACAGCCCTGACGCTGACACCTGTCAACTTGCTGCCGCTGTAGCAGGAGGTCAGGAGCAGGGCGCACGACAGGAGCGCCGTCGCCAATACGCCAAAAAAGTTCGAGTGTGTCTTCATTATCCTTTAATCATTTTCGACGGCAGAATCCTGTCCACAACCACCAAATCGTCCTGAATATGGAACACATAGTTCCATTTGCGGTTATGGGACAGCATCCTGCGGGCTTTCGGATGGATGCGCTGCAAAACAACAGAACGACTCGGTTGATATAGCCCAGCAAAAACAGACAATGACAATATCTCTTGTTTCATGGCCTCTTTATATCGCCAAGAGCCCTCGACAGACATGATAGACACAAGGTAGTCAGACAAATGGTCTATATCCGCCAAAGCGGCGGGCGACATCTTAACTCTGTAGCTTTTCATACTTTGCTTCCACTACTGACCACAATCTGTCAAAATATTCATCCACACTCATTAGCCCATCCGCATCAACAGCATCAGGAGTTGTAGTAGGATTTGGATGCTTCGCTGGCGGACAATTATATCCCACGACCGGTTCGCAAACCATTGATTCTCTGTTTTCTTGATTCTTTTTCTTTTTCATCGTTTTTGTTTTAATACAAGTCCGCAAATGTACATAATTTTTGAATACATTCACATTACATTTCCGTTAGTCACTGATTGACAATCCGGCGTATGCGGTAGGGACGTATGCGATACGTCCCTACTATTGCCTTTCTATATAGAAGCTCACCGGCCTGAAGCCGTCGTTGCAGCTGATCATGGCGGAGTGCGGGTTTTTCATCCAGCCGTCGTAGAAGTTGCCGCGGCCGGCGGCCAGTTCCTGCACGAACCACCGCATCGACTCCCACGCGCTGTCGCACATCCCCTCGGGCTGCGCGCCATCGACCGAAATCCATGTCTGCCCCTCCTGCACGTCGCACGCGTGCTCGATGGGGTTCTCGAACCGCGCCTGCAAATCGCGGTAATCTGCCTTCCGTATGGCTGTGATCTTGATGTTCATTTTTACGTTTATTCAGGTCGCAAAGATATAAAATAATTCCCGTATAACTCGCTGATTAGCGCAGATATTTTTCAAGGGGTTTATTCAGGTCGCAAAGATATAGAATAATTCCCGCAGAACTCGCTGATTAGCGCAGATATTTTTCAAGGTGAAAAATTGCAGCTTAGAAACATACCAAATAATAATCTCGTTCGATTAAAAAAAATGTATTTTCGCACCCGATATTCATCATCATGAAACGAGGCAAACGAACCTGCGAAATCCTGAAGGACGTGCGGCGGAAAGTCGCGCAAGAGAACGACATCCCGTTGGTGGAGCGCGAATGCACCCACGAAGGCGACTGTCGCGGCACGTGTCCCTACTGCGAGGCCGAAGTACGCTACTTAGAGCGGGAACTATCCAAACGCCGGGCTTTGGGCAAGGCCGTCACCGTGGCGGGCATTGCCGTCTCCTCCATGATGTTAGGAGCGTGCCACAGTCCGAAAACGCCCGCGCCGGCCGCCAGCAACGAACCCGAGCCTGCCGTGGAGGCCTGCTCTCAGCAAGTTCCGGAGACGACAGAGGGGCAAGAGGTTCCGCCACCTCCCGGACAATCCGATCCGTATGTGGCGGACGGTATCATAGAAGAAGTGGGAGAAATACCAGACATCCCGGAAAATTCGTCCGAGCCCTCCCCGAACCGCTGCACACAAATACCTTCACAGCTGGCTGATCCAGATGATTGGGAGACTACCGAGGGGATAGTGGTAGGTGATGTCGAAGACGATGTTTCTTACGATGAGCCGCCGCTGATGTTCGTGGAGGAGATGCCCGAATTCCCTGGAGGAATAGATTCCTTGCAATCCTTTTTGGTAAGGGAGATTCAATATCCTCAGGTGGCGAAGGATAATGGCATCACAGGCACGGTCTTGATTGAGTTCGTGGTGGAAAAAGACGGGAGTGTGACCAACGCCAAGGTAAAAGTCCCTCTCTTCCCCGAATGCGATAAGGAGGCATGTCGCGCCGTCATGTCAATGCCGAAATGGAAGCCAGGAAAAAATATGGGGAAACCGGTGCAATGCTATTACCAGGTGCCGGTATCGTTCCGACTTTAATCTCCGCGTATTTCTCGTATCTTCACGAAAAAAATCCCTTCCCCCATTTCGTTTTTACTTAATTAGAATTTGCAAAGATACAATTTTCGCAGATATTTTTAAGGTAAAAAAAGTCGAAAGTCTTTCATATTTCTGAAATTTTTGTATTTTTGCACCCTAAAAATTTAAACTTGACGTGAAGGCAAAAAAGTACAAATCCAAAGAAAAGCCTCTACCCAAAGCGGAAGAGCCTGTTGCCACTTACGGTCCAACGGCTGCCAACAGTAACGATGTTATCATTCCCAATCTGTCATCCGAATCCTTGGGCGACAAGCCGGAAGGGTTTGACGCCTGTTATGCCCAGTTGAAAGCGGAAGCCGACGAAAAGTTCGGCAACAAGGAGCTTATGACAGTGGAAGAGTATTTCGGGAAACTTCGTTACATGGTAAACGCCTATTATGACGACATACAAGGTCAGGATTGACAAATCGGCAGAATCCGATTTAAGAGATATGTTCGGTTTCCTCATCTCTGTAATGTCGCGTGATGGGGCGAATCGTTATATTGATATGATTACAAACGAGGTCCTTTCCTTATCTATTTTGGCTGATGTATATCCTCCCAGCCATTACGCAGATATTCGGCGTTATCACCCTCATGCCCGCCGCATGGTGTCGCATAACAAACGTTGGGTCTATATCTTTCACATCGAGGACGATACAGTGATAGTGGACCGAATTCTTCCCTCTAAATTGATAACGAAATAGGAAAGCTTATTACGCGCAGACACGAGTGATCCGTGGAGATATTTTTTTCAACAAACTGCAACCTTTCGGGATTTTTGCGTCATTTATAAAAATAATGACTACTTTTGCAACCAAATTCGGAATCATCATGATGAACCTTCGAACATTGCGACTACTCATACTATTGGCAATCTGCAGTTTATGCATACAGCTGAATGCGCAGACGGATTCAGCGTATGATGGATTCGTGCACCCGTTTTGGACGGGAGACGGCAATCACGTGCGTTACGGACTGATGGACACCGCCGGGAACGTTATCTGCCGGCCGACCTTTAACCAAATCGGAGCTCCTTTCTTTGATCTCAAGTCCGAGCCAGTCCCCGCATCCAAAGGACGGAAGTGGGGCTATATCAATGCTAAAGGCGAATGGGTCGTCCGCCCGATGTTCGAATACGCTGGCTATTTCCACAATGGACTTGCCAAGGTCGTCGTCAAGGACAAAATCGGCTACATCCGGCAGGACGGCACCATGGCCATTGAGCCCCGTTTTGAAGAGGGGGATGATTTTCTTGACACCATTACCGTAGTATGGGGATATTTCCAAAACAAATTTCAAAATCTATACATAAACACTTGTGGGAAAATCCTTTGGGAAGAGAAATTCTGCTTTGCCTGGCCATTTCAGGACGGTATTGCGGAAGGAAGCACATGTAAATTTAACGAAGGAGAGGAAGAATTATGGGGTGCCATTGATGCGAAGGGCGAATACCTTTTCACACCACAATTCAAGTCTCCACCGGAATTCCTCAACAAAAACGCGGCTTTGGTAGAAACGGACGGTCTTTGGGGTATCATCAGCGTTGACGGACATTGGATTGTGCCGCCGAAATATAATGTTGGCTACCGTGCATGGGCGGGCGACCTCGCATGGGTTTTGACAGAGAATGACGACAAATGGAGCCTGATCGGCAGCGACGGAAAAGTCATCACAGAGCGGAAATTCGACGAAACGGATGCCTTCTACGAAGGACTTGCCGCTGTGAAGATCGGCGACCGTTACGCCTTCATCGATACAACGGGAACTGTGGTGTTTACGCTGGATCCGGAATACTATCCATTGCATTTCTCCGACGGGCTGGCACTGGTCGTCCAAACGATTGACAGCACAGACAGATGGGGCTATATCAACAAAAAGGGTAAGTGGGTCATTCCGCCGCAATTCTCTGACGCAGGCCATTTCTACGGAGGACTCGCATACGTGATTCTGAGCAACGACCCGAAAGACAGACGGTCCGGCTACATCAACCACCGCGGCCAAGTCGTCTGGCAGCACAAGGACAAGTATCCGATAGAGATTTGGAGGTTTTAGTGGCGTTGTTCGCCGGTTTTGATGTTTACGGACTTCGCACCAAAATCGGCGACAATGTGAAGGAGTGAAATAACAGAAGTCCATGACACATTTTTGATGTGATGAAAAGTACTATTGCGCAAAAAAGAGCAGCCAAATGGATTTTTTTACTCCTCTGGGGTGTATTTTGTTGTGAAATCCAGGCACAGCCGACCCGTACTGAGTTTGTGAACAAAGCGGCGCCCTATCCACAATATTCTACAACCAAGTTCACTTGTTCTGCAAAAGATATTTCTTTGAATGGATGGGTGAAAAGTGTACAACAGACCTCCACTATCAGGCGCCTTACAGGAATACCGAGCGGCAACATCGTCTTCCTCGTAAATCAATACCAATACACTTTTGATTCAACAGGGAATCTGATGAAATACATCGACAAGGAGCTCTGCAGCAAAGACACCGACATCGTTCTCTCCGATTCCGAAATTCCTTCTCCTGAATACTTGAAGGCAAAACATTTTATGATTGATGATGCGGAGATATTCTCATTTCAAGACGGTCTGTTAATTTCAAAAAAAGATAAAAATCGAGTTGCAAACTCTACAACTCGCTACGAGTATAATGAGCATGGCCAGCTCATTCGCGAGAACACCTACTATGGTCTCATGCCAAGAATCACCTCGATTCGTTTAAACGAAAATGGACAACCTTTATCGGTATCTATCGTTACGCACACTTCCAATACGGATTCGCAAAAAAAGAGCAAAAAGGGCAAGAGGCAAAAACAATATGACTTAACTGATGATAATGTCACAGACTTGTTTTGTTATGACGAACATGGGAATTGTGTGGCGCATTTGGAAAAAATCCGTGATAAATGGAGAATGGACTTCTTTGAATATGATGACGCCGGGAATATGATTTTTGAAGGCCGCTGCGAGGAATTCAACGAGGAGAAGCCTTGCGAGTGCCAGAAAAAGCACCTCGATCATGGCTATGAGTATGACGAAAACCACCGTATGACCCGCGAATATTTGATTGGTGACTGGAAGCCCAATGGATGGGATTATCATTATCAATACGATTCGGCCGGCAGGGAAATTGAATATACATCGTATGAAACCCGAGGCGACGAGAGGACCTTCACCACCCAGGTTGTCTCGTCCTACGACTCTTCGGGAAGGATTGTCCGCAAAGAAGCTTTGCGTGGTAGTTTTTTAATCAACGAAGCCATATTCAGCTACTCTAATGTTGTCATGCAGCAATGGAAGTATGACGCATACGGGAATATCGTATGGATTAAAGCGTATTATAACAAAAACAAGCCCTTCAAAGTCGTAAAATATGAATACGAGTACGATGACCACGGCAACTGGACCAAACGTTGTTGCCGCGAAGGGGACAGTGAAGACGATCTGCCCCTTACCGAAACGGTGGAACGGGAGATTAGCTATTATTAGAGTTCCCCGGCAACGCACAAAAAAAGAGGCGCAACCAACGTTACGCCCCTTCATTCTTAATTCTTCATTCTTAATTCAAAACTACTCATTCATGATGATGTCCAGCATCGCGTTCGCGGAGTCGGCGATGCGCGTGCCGGGGCCGAAGATGGCGGCGACACCGCAGTCGTACAGGAACTGGTAGTCCTGCGGGGGAATCACACCGCCCACGGTGATGATGATGTCCTCGCGGCCGAGCTTCTTGAGCTCTTCGATGACCTGCGGGACCAACGTCTTGTGACCAGCGGCCAGTGAGGAGACGCCCAAGAAGTGCACGTCGTTCTCCACAGCCTGCTTGGCGGCCTCTTCGGGAGTCTGGAACAAGGGACCCATATCGACGTCGAAACCGATGTCGGCATAGCCGGTAGCGACCACCTTGGCACCGCGGTCGTGACCGTCCTGACCCATCTTGGCAATCATGATACGCGGGCGACGGCCCTCTTTCTTGGCAAATTCGTTGCAACGCTCGCAGGCCCGTTTGAAGGCGGCGTTGTCTTGTTGTTCTTTACTGTACACGCCTGAAATTAAGTTGATTTTTGCTTTATAACGTCCATAGACTTTCTCCAACGCCATGGAAATCTCGCCCAAGGAAGCACGCACTCTCGCGGCCTTGATGGAGAGGTCGAGCAGGTTGCCGTTGCCGGTCTTGGCGCACTCGGTGAGCGCCTCCAAGGCGGCCTGCACATCCTCCTCGTTACGGTTGGCACGAAGCTCGGCCAGACGCTTGATCTGCGCCTCGCGAACCGTCGTGTTATCGACCTCCAAGGTCTCAATCGGGGACTCCTTGTCGAGTTTGTACTTGCTGACGCCGATGATGGACTCCTTGCCGGAGTCGATGCGGGCCTGCTTGCGGGCGGAAGCCTCCTCGATGCGCATCTTCGGGATGCCGGTCTCGATGGCCTTGGCCATGCCGCCGAGCGACTCGATCTCCTGGATGTGTTCCCAGGCGCGGTGCGCGATCTGGTGCGTGAGGCTTTCGATATAGTAGGAGCCGGCCCACGGGTCGATGGAACGGCACACTTGCGTCTCTTCCTGAATGTAAATCTGCGTGTTTCGGGCAATACGGGCCGAGAAATCGGTCGGCAGCGCGATGGCCTCGTCCAGCGCGTTGGTGTGCAGCGACTGCGTGTGGCCGAGAGCGGCGCCCATAGCCTCGACGCAGGTGCGGCAGACGTTGTTGAACGGATCCTGCTCGGTGAGCGACCAACCGGAGGTCTGGCAGTGCGTACGCAACGCCATGGACTTCGGGTTCTGCGGGTTGAACTGCTTCACAATCTTGGCCCACAGCATACGGGCGGCGCGCATCTTCGCAATTTCCATGAAATGGTTCATACCCACGGCCCAGAAGAACGACAGACGCGGCGCGAACTCATCGACGCTCATGCCCGCGTTCACACCGGCGCGGAGGTACTCCAAACCGTCGGCCAGCGTGTAAGCTAACTCGATGTCGTCGGTGGCACCGGCCTCCTGCATGTGGTAGCCGGAGATGGAGATGGAGTTGAACTTCGGCATGTTCTTGGCCGTGAACTCGAAGATGTCGGCGATGATCTTCATGGAGTGTGCTGGCGGGTAAATATAGGTGTTACGCACCATGAATTCCTTGAGGATATCGTTCTGGATGGTGCCCGACAGCTGGTCGAGCGTCGCGCCCTGCTCCTCGGCGGCGATGATGTAGAACGCCAGGATCGGCAGCACTGCACCGTTCATCGTCATGGAGACGGACATTTTGTCGAGCGGGATCTGGTCGAAGAGGATCTTCATATCGAGGATGGAGTCGATGGCGACACCGGCTTTACCGACATCGCCGACCACGCGCGGGTGATCGGAGTCGTAGCCGCGGTGCGTGGCGAGGTCGAAGGCCACGGACAGCCCCTTCTGACCGGCGGCGAGGTTGCGGCGGTAGAAGGCGTTGGACTCTTCGGCGGTGGAGAAACCGGCATACTGACGGATGGTCCACGGGCGGAAGACGTACATCATCGAGTAGGGTCCGCGCAGATACGGCGGGATGCCCGACGCGTAGTTCAGGTGCTCCATTCCGAGGAGGTCGTCCGCGCCGTACACCTGCTTGACAGGGATCTGCTCGGAAGTCATCCAGTTGGAAATGATGTTGTTATCTTTCTCCCACTGACGGAAATCCGTCGGGTTTTGCGGGAGCTTCTTGAAGTCGATATTGCTGAAATCAGGACGCATATTAACTTTTTTCTTTTGATATTAATGAGGCTGCAAAAGTACAAAAAATATTCGCTTGCGCACTGATTTTTTTCTTCGGGCACCTCAGTCCACCATTCACCATTCACTATTTACTATTCACAAACCACTGTTCACTATTCACCGTTCACTATTCACAAATCACCATTCACAAAAAAATGTACTTTTGCCGTTTCAAATTTTAAACAGCAAAACCCTATGGTTACAGTTTTTACCCTCATCGGATATTTCATCATCCCAGTCCTTATCATCTTGTTGTTCAACAAGTACAGATGGGCAAGAAGCATCGGCACCGTCATTATGGCGTATGCCGTGGGCATCATTGCGGCGTTGATCGGATTCCTGCCCACGGGTACGGAGCCCGGCGCGGAAGCGCTCGAGTCGATGCAGAAGACGCTCATGAACGTCACCGTGCCTTTGGCCATCCCGCTGATGCTCTTCAACTCGGATTTCAAACTGTGGACGAAGTCGCTGCCGAAGACCATGGCGGTGCTCCTCGGCGGCCTGGTCTCCATCCTGATTGCCGTGGTGTCGGGCTATTTCCTCTTCCGCAACGCCGGCATCCCGCAATTCGACCGGGTGGCGGCCATGATGACCGGCATCTATACCGGCGGCACCATGAACTTCTCCGCTTTGGGCACCATGCTCGAAGTCGATCCGTCGCTCATCACCCTGACCCTGACCTTCGAGGAAATCGCCACCTTCCCGTTCATCGTCTTCATCGTGGCCGGCGGCTACAAATTCTTCCGCTGGCTGCTGCCCGCAAAAGAATCTGACGACACCGTGGCCGAAGACACAAAAAACGTTGACGCCGAGAGCTTTGAAAACTACCATGGCATGCTTCAGCCCAAGACTTTCGGCAAGATGATGCTCGGATTCCTGCTCTCCCTCGGGATGCTGGCCGTCGGCGCGGGACTCTCGCTGCTCATCACCCACAAGCTCAACGAGCTCATTGTCATTCTGACGATCACCACCCTCGCCATCGTCGCCTCCTTCAGCCCGAAGGTGCGCGCCCTGCCCAAGACTTTCGAGTTGGGCATGTTCTTCATCCTGATCTTCAGTGTGGTGGTGGCCTCCAAGTTCGACATCCACGCCCTCAAGGGTTCGCTGCAGATTCTCTGGTTCATCCTCTTCGTGATGATCACCTCCATCATCCTGCACGTCATCATCTGCAAGATTTTCAAGGTGGAAGGAGACCTCTTCACCGTGGGCCACATCAGTCTGCTCTGCTCGCCGCCGTTCGTGCCGCCCATCGTGGAGGCCTTGGGCAACCGCAAAGTGCTCCTCAGCGGCATCGTCATCGGCCTCGCCGGTTACGCAGCCGGGAACTATTTGGGGGTGCTGATCGCATGGATGCTGGGAGCGTTTTAATGTAGAATGATGAATGCTGAATTATGAATAGGGCTGTCTGGTTGTGGCGGCCCTGTTGTTTTGTCTAAGGGACACCTGTAGAGACGTGCCATGGCGCGTCTCTATGGAACGCCAGGCATTCACATTGGGCAACGCCCTCGCGCACAAGAAGCGGGTAATAGAATGGGTGGTGCGCCGCTGTCAAGTCAGCATATTGCTTATTGGGGACAAGCAGAGCGAGTACGCCTTTCACCAGTTGGGGTATAGGTCAAGAAAAAACGCGGATGATTTGCTGGACATGCCAGAAAACATTGATTTTTTTTAACAAAAGGCGATATTACTATTTATAAATCAAACTGTTACAACGCACAGGTTTTTATGTTGTGAAAAAACGAAAGGGGTAAAACTTCAAGAAGTTGGACATCAACACGGCCAGCACCGCGAGCCACGAAGGAGTGTTGTGAAACTATTTTCCGCGAGACTATTTCCGCGAAGATAAAAAGTGTATTTTTGCGGCGGAAAAAAAGCAAAGCATAAAGATATGTGTACAGTGACAATAGAATACAGCGAAAACCGCAAGGCCATAGACCTCCTTCTTTCTGCGATAAGGGAGTTGGGTGCCGTTGTGACCATCACAGAGGAAAATGAACCGAGGTACAATCCTGAGATTCTCAAAAAAGCGGAAGAGAGCAGAATTGCCCATCGGAACGGACAGTGTGTTAAAATGGCTGTTGAAGACTTATGGAAATAGAATATTCCCCGTCCGCCTTACGCGACATTGAGCAGTGGAAAAAATCTGGTGACAGGAAAACCATGGACAGAATCACCGAGCTGCTGAAATCGGTGAAACTTGATTACAAGTTGGGAATTGGCAAACCCGAACCGCTTAAAGGCGACATGCTCGGCCACTGGTCGCGGCGCATTGACAAAAAGAACCGCCTCGTATATTGTGTTTACGAAGAGGAACAGATAATCACGGTCATATCTCTCCGTGGTCATTATTCGGATAAATAAAATTTGAAGAAAACCGCCTGCCGTCTTCCCCAAGGAAGGCGTTTTTTTCACCCTACCACGGCTTCCCTCCCGGAGGCCGTTTTTTGTTGTTACAATTTTAACCTTCCGATTTTTCATTCGTCATATTAGAAAAGTGTATCTTCGCCGTTTGTTAATCTTTATTAAAATTAAATAAAATGAAAAAATCATTTTCTATTACAGTTATAAGTTGTTTAGTTGCCTTCTCCGGCATTTTCTCCTCCTGCAAGCCGCAAGAAGAGAGCGAATGGATATACTATATCCAACTATATTCCAGTACAGACTATATGGTAGCGCAGGATCTTTTTTTTTAGTATTATCGAACCTTCCATGTTGAATGTCATGAAAAACGATGCCGACCGCTACACAGAAGGAGGCCAAATGTTATATTTCAACGGCGGGGAATCTGCTACTCTCAACCGAGCCAAGAAATCTTTCAGAAAGGCTTACAAAGCGCTCGAAAACAGTCCGGAAGGTGCCCTTAACGTTTCCGGCACCGGTATTAAGGTGAACCTCTGCCGCTATCATGGTGGAGATTATTATGGAGATGTAATGGACAGCCACACGTTCTAACGACGAATCTCCAACATCCTATAATGAAAGAAGCCTGGAAAATTCCAAGCTTCTTTTATTATTTCCCCTTCCGAATCGGCTCGCACGTCAATCCCACTCCTAATTTCTTGAAAATCTTGTGGTCCACCTCGCTGAGCATGACGGTGGTATGCACCTGGCAACCATCCAATTGCGGTAAACAGGCCAATGCCTTGCGACAGTTCTCGTCGTTGAGGCTGAGCATGGAGAGCGCCACCAAAACCTCGTCGGTGTGCAGGCGCGGGTTGTGACCGTGCAGCAGGTTGACCTTGGTGCGCTGGATGGGCTCGATCATGGCCTGCGGAATCAACCGCACCTCGTGGTCGATGCCCGCCAGATGCTTCGTGGCGTTGAGCAACAGCGCGGCACTCGGTCCCAACAACGTGCTGGTCTGGGCGGTGATGATGGTGCCGTCGGCGAGTTCGATGGCAGACGAAGCCACCCCGCTCTCCTCCTTCCGCTTGCGCGCCGCCGTGATGGTCTTGCGATCCTCCACCGTGATCTTTGCCCGCTTAATCAGCAATGATATCTTGTTGACTTCCTGCTCGGTAGCCTTTCCGTCCACCACATTGCACAGCGCGGTGAAATAACGACGGATGATCTCGTCTTTCGAGGCCTCGCAACAGGCCGCGTCGTCGGAAATGCAGTAGCCTGCCATATTCACCCCCATGTCGGTGGGCGATTTATACGGGTTTTCGCCGTAGATGCCCTCGAAAATGGCATTGAGTACCGGGAAAATCTCCACGTCGCGGTTGTAGTTGACCGCCATCTTGCCGTATGCCTCCAAATGGAACGGGTCGATCATGTTGACGTCGTCGAGGTCGGCGGTGGCGGCCTCGTAGGCGATGTTGACGGGGTGCTTCAGCGAGAGGTTCCAGATGGGGAAGGTCTCGAACTTGGCATAGCCGGCCTTCACGCCGCGCTCGTTCTCCTGGTAGAGCTGGCTCAAACATACGGCCATCTTGCCGCTGCCGGGTCCGGGGGCCGTCACCACCACCAACGGCCGCGAAGTCTCCACATACTCGTTGCGTCCGAAGCCCTCCGGCGAGTCGATGAGGTCGACATTGGTGGGGTAGCCTTCTATCAAATAGTGGTAATAGACCTTGATGCCCATGCGCTCGAGACGCTCGCGATAGGCCATCGCGCTGGCCTGGCCGTTGTAGTGCGTGATCACCACCCCGCTGACCAGGAAGCCACGGGCGATGAAGATGTCGCGCAAACGCAGCACATCCTCGTCGTAGGTGATGCCCAAGTCGCCGCGCACCTTGTTCTTCTCGATATCGACGGCACTGATAACGATCACTATCTCGGCATCGTCCTGCAACTGCGTGAGCATCCGCAACTTGCTGTCGGGCTGGAATCCCGGCAACACGCGACTGGCATGGAAGTCGTCATACAACTTCCCGCCGAATTCCAAATAAAGCTTGTGTCCGAATTGCGCAATGCGCTCCTTAATGTGCTCAGACTGGATCTTGAGATATTTCCCGTTATCAAAACCGATTCTCATCATAATAATATGGCTTACAGTTAAATAATACGGGGTGCAAAAATAAGATTTTTTTCGAAACGGCGTCACGCTGAACAAAAAAACATATTAAATTTGGCTGTTGACTATTCAGGCTACTTATTTTAGTTTCAGGTTTCAAGTTTCAAGTTTCAGGTTTCAGGTTTCAAGTTTCAGGTTTCAAGTTTCAGGTTTCAAGTTTCAAGTTTCAGGTTTCAGGTGCTGTTTGAATCTTGAAACTTGAAACCAAAAAAATGTATTTTTGCCGACCTAAAAACATCATCGTTATGATTTTCTTCTTCTCAGGTTGCGGCAACAGCCGTTTTATTGCAGAAAGCATCGCGCAAACGATTAACGAGCCGCTCGTTTTCATCCCCGAAGCCGAGCGCGGAAACCGTTTCGAATACACTCTTGCGGAAGGCGAGCGAGTGGGTTTCGTTTTCCCGATTTATTCGTGGCAACCTCTGTCTTACGCTGAAAAAAGTTGACACAAACGTCAACAAAAATGAACAAAGAAACAAAAAGAAAGAGGAGGGCGAAATTCAGCCTAGAAGAAAAAATGGAGATAGTGAAAGCGCACTATCTGGAAGGA
>Ga0247609_10000833_pt1 | contig 39789 bp, 46 predicted proteins | sample 172DNAGHGlowgp2_FD_193487 | JGI IMG/M metagenome (GOLD analysis project Ga0247609, IMG submission 193487) | Sheep rumen microbial communities from Palmerston North, Manawatu-Wanganui, New Zealand - 1728 DNA GHGlow gp2 | ecosystem: Host-associated > Mammals > Digestive system > Stomach > Rumen ... | reverse complement strand
GAATACGTGCAATATTTCAACAATGAGCGTTATTCAACCAAGTGCAAAGGAAAATCCCCAGTTCAGTATCGAACCGAACTGGGGTACTAGGACTTTTTTAGTGTCTACTTTTTGTTGACAACTTCAGTGACGCAGGTCCTTTCCTTTTTTATATTCATCCTATTTTAGAAAACACGTCCATTGCCTTTGCGTAGTCGGCTTTGACAACTTCAAGCTGTGCCGCCGCGTCAGGGTTGTAGACTCCCGGACGGAGCATCTCACAGAGCAGGGAGGAAGATGCCTGAAGCTCTGTGAGGCTGAAGTTCGCATAGATACCCTTCATTGTGTGGGACGCGCGGAACGCGCCTTCCCAGTCCTGCTTTGCAAAGGCTTCAAGCAGGTTGTTGAAAGAGGGGTCGGCAACGAGTTTCGGAAGGAAACGCGCAACGCGCTCCTCGCCGCCGAGTCTTATGACGACATCGTTGTAGTCAGCGCCTAAAAGGTCATAGCATTCTTTTATTGTCATTGAAACGTCGCTCCAGTCTTTTCAGTTCTGCGGGCATAGCCGTAGAGGGATGTCATTACGGGTTCCTCCGCCTCGTAGTCCCAGACGGTACGTCCTTCTATGCGGTAGATTGCTCCGCTCCATTCGACTTCATCCTTGAAGTCGGTGTACTCATATGAGGTGAGGGTCAGGATCTTGTCGAGTGTGAGCGCAACTATCGAGTTGAATCTGTCGTCGAGGAAGCCCGGCTTCAGCGGATCGACGACCATGCTGCCGCCGTCAACGAGATAAGCGGCACGTTTCGAGAAGGAGAGAACGGAGGTCTCGGCATTGTACTCGAAGAAGACCTCGTTCGTGTTCTCCCAGAAGAACTTGAACTTCTCTCGCTCGGTCTCGAGCAGGTGAAGAGAACGGTTCGAGGATGAGAGGTCCGGATTTGAGAAGACCTCGCTTGCGATTGTATTGAGATCGCGGGCGGACTGCTCAAACAGGGCGACGTCCCTGCCGAGCTCTTCTTTGAGGCTCGGCGCTATCTCCTCGAGGCAATCCATGAGGAGAGGATTGAACTGGCCGCACTCGCCGTTTCTTATCATGCTGAGGGCCTGCTCGTGCGAGTAGGCTGCCTTGTAGCAACGCTCGCTGGTGAGCGCGTCATAGACGTCCGCAATAGAGACTACCTGGGCGGCTATCGGAATTCTGTCGCCGGCCAGGCCGTCCGGATATCCGCGGCCGTCAAAGCGCTCATGGTGCCAGCGCGCAATCTCATACGCGTAGCGGATGAGGGGCTCATCTTTGCTGAAAGGTACGGCATTGAGTATTTTCGCGCCCTCGAGTGAGTGTGTCTTTATTACTTCAAATTCCTCCGGTGTCAGTTTGCCCGGCTTGTTGAGTATGGCCTCCGGAATGGCAATCTTGCCTATGTCGTGAAGTGAGGAGGCCGTGCAGATTATCGGGACATCGGCACGCGGAATATTGTAGTTGTTTGTTCTCGAGAGAAGGGCATTGAGAAGTTTCTCGGTTATTGTGTTGATATTCAGGCAGTGAGCCGAACTCTCGCCGTTTCGGAATTCCACAATATGGGAGAGCACGGAGACGAGCATACGGTTGTTCTTTGAACGCTCGTAAATCTGGTGTGTTACGAGTTCCTCGAGTCTCTTCTGCTTTGAGTAGAGCATAATTGTGTTCTGGACACGTCTGTAGACCATGTATGAGTCAAACGGCCTGAAGATGAAGTCGGTGGCACCGAGTTTGTAGGCGCGCTCCACCGACTCCGCTCTCTGATCAGCGGAGATGACTATTACGGGGATATTCTGTATCATGTTATTCTTGTTCATGACCTCAAGCACTGATATGCCGTCCATGACGGGCATGATGAGGTCGAGAATAACCAGAGATACCTCTGTCGCGTGTTGTTCGAGATAGTTGACTGCATCAAGACCGTCACAGGCCTCGGCTATTTCAAAGCGGTCAGCAAGAATATCCGAGAGGATGGAACGGTTGAGCTCCGAGTCGTCGACTATAAGTATTTTGTAATTATCGGCGATATTGTTCATAAAACCCTTCTATCTTGGAATAATCCAATTTTTTACAACTTACATTGTAAGTAATTTCTATAAAAAAGTAAATAGAATTCGTAAAAAATAGTATATTATATACAAAAATAGTGATATACTATTAACACTAAGGTGGTGAGGCTATGCCCAGAAGAAGAACTACACTGATTGTCATAACGGTGCTCATAATGCTGCTTGTGGCAATCTGTACCTGGTATTCGTATCACAATATCAAAGAAGCGGTACGGATAGAATCCTATCAGACAATGAATTCCATTGCCGAGGCTCTGGTTGAGCGGGCAAAGAATACCGAGGATTCCGATCTCGGTGCGATAAACCTCTATTACGGAAACGGTGAGGCCTTCATAATTGACAGGTCCTCGCATGAGGTGCTCTATAACTCGAGCGATGTAAAAATCGGCCCTGAACTGAAGAACCTCTTTGACAAAAATACGGTGCCGGATGGCATGTCCGCAATAAGAATGACAATAGACAGCGAGAGGGAACTCATACTCGCAGCTCCCGAACGTACCGTCTATAACGCTGTGTACAGGGCACGGCAGGCCTTCGTGCTGCTTATAGCCGTTGAACTCTTTGCCTTTGCCGCATACATCTACCTCGTCTTCGCGAGTGCAAAGCGCAGCGTAGAGAAGACCCTTCTTGAGGAGCGCCTCAAGAAGGTTCAGAAGGCGGACGAGGCCAAGTCCCTCTTCATCTCCAGCATGTCCCACGACCTTCGCATACCCATGAGCTCGTCAATAGGCTTTACGGATCTGGCATATGACAATGCCGAGAATCCCGAAAAGACACGTGAATATTTGAAGAAAGTCAGGTCCTCAAATGAGCATCTCCTGACCCTCGTAAACGACATCATTGATGTTAACCGTATAGAAAACGGCAATATCAGCATAAAGGAGGAGGCGTACAACCTCTTCTCCGTCGCGGCGGGAATCGATGAGATGGTCCGCCCTGAAATTGAGGCGAAGAAGATTATATTTGCCACAGACTTCTCCGGAATTATCGACGAGAATGTCTATTGCGACAAACTGCATATAAAGCAGATTTTCTTCAATATCTTCTCCAATGCCGTCAAGTTCACCGATCCGGGCGGAAACATCAGGTTTGAAATCATACAGCTCAAGTGCGACCAGCCCGGTTACGGTCTCTACGAGTTCCGCGTACGCGACTCGGGAATCGGTATCGGTGCTGACTTCATGCCCTATGTCTTTGACCCCTTCACCCGTGAGAACTCGGTCGGCGTGAACAAGACCACCGGAGCGGGTCTCGGACTTACAATCACGAAGCAGATTATCGATATGATGGACGGCTCTATTGCCGTAAAGAGCGAGCCTTTCTCGGGCGCTGAGTTTATCGTAAGGCTCCGCTTCAAACTCGCTTCGACGGGCGCGACACTCGGCAGCCGCAATAATGACTATGAGGTCTTCACGGATAAGTTCCATGGCCTGAAACTGCTTCTCGCCGAGGACAACGGCCTCAACCGGGAAATGGAGAAGGATCTCCTCGAGGAATGCGGTTTCATCGTAAACGATGTCGATGACGGAACAGGCGCCGTCGCCGTCATGGAACAGGCAAAGGCGGGCGAATACGCCGCCATCATCATGGATGTACAGATGCCCAACATGGACGGCTATGAGGCGACACGCCTCATCCGCAATATGCCGGATCCCGCCATCGCCCGCATACCCATAGTCGCCATGACGGCGAACGCCTTCAACGAGGACCGCTTAAAGTCCAGGGAGGCGGGTATGAACGCACACATCACAAAACCCATCGATATGGACAAACTCTTAAAGGTCCTGGACAAACTTATCTGAGGAATACCCCATGCTTGAAATCAAGAATGTCACAAAAACTTTTAATACGCTCAAAGCCGTTGATGACCTGAGCTTTCGGGTTGAGGACGGCGAGATAGTCGGTTTTGTCGGCCCGAACGGCGCCGGCAAGACCACGACCATGAAAATTCTCACCGGAATTTTAAAACCCGACAGCGGAACTGTAAACATCAACGGCTTCGACATGCAGGAGACACCCATAGAGGCCAAGGAGATAATAGGCTATATCGCCGACAGTCCCGATATGTTCCTCCGCCTCAAGGGTATTGAGTTTTTAAATATAATCGCAGACATCTACAAGGTGCCGACAGACCTCCGCCGCGAGCGTATAGAGACCTTTGCCACGCGTTTCGGCCTCATTGACGCCCTTGACCTGCCGATGCAGAACTACTCCCACGGCATGCGTCAGAAGATGATGGTTACGGCGGCCCTTATCCACAATCCGCCCGTATGGATTCTGGACGAGCCCCTCATAGGTCTCGATCCGAAATCCGCCTACAACTTAAAGGGAATGATGCGCGAGCACGCCGATGCAGGCAACTGCGTACTCTTCTCGACACATGTACTCGAGGTCGCGGAAAAGCTCTGCGACAAGATAATCATCATAAACCGGGGAAAGGACATATTCTACGGTACAATGGATGAACTCACATCCATGTACCCGGACAAGGATTTCGAACAGATCTTCCTTGAGATGACGGGTGAGAGCGTATGACGACTTACCTGGCACTCGCAAAGACATTCATAAAATCGCTCCAGATGAGCCAATCGACCGACAGACGCACGAGAATCCTACTCAGGATTATCGTGGGTCTTGTCGTCCTTTTTGTCTTCGTCCCTGTCGCGATTTTTGCCGCACTCATGACCTATTCGCTCGTCACCAACCTCCAGTTCTTCCACATACAGGATCTGGGCGTTGCGATGATGCTCCACACAATCTGCCTCTTTACGCTGTTTTTCGGCTTCAATGTAATCTTCAGTGAATTCTATTTTTCCAGTGACATTGAGTATGTAAGACCCTGGCCCGTCAAGGCCTGGCAGCTTGTGGCCGCGAAGTTCTCAGTCTCCTTCTATGTTGACAACATGATGCAGATTTTCATGGTAATAGCGAGCCTTGTCGGTTTCTTCTTCGCCATGCGCCCCGGCGTCATGTCGTATGTCGCCTCTGCGATAGCGGTTATTACATTGCCCATTCTGCCGCTCACCTACTGCGGCATAATAGCGATGGTGGTAATGCGTTTCACCAAATCGATCAACAACAAGGAGAGCGTACAGCGCATATCCGCTCTTGTGCTCGCGGGCTTTATCCTGATGTTCGTCATTATGTTCCGCGTGTTTGCGAAAAATGCCGTCGATGCCATCGGCTTTTTCATCACCGAGACGAACAGCCCGTTTGTCGAGTATATGAATCGCATATTCCCGACCATACATTTCATCTCAAAGGCCATAACTTACGGTTCGGTTCCGGACCTTCTCATCTATATTCTCATCAATGTCATAGCTGTATCGTTCATGCTCTTTTTGTCTGAGCTCCTCTACTTCAAGGGCTTTGAAAACCTTGTCACGAATATGAAGGCGAAACAGCGCAGTTTCGATGAGCTGATGAAGGTCTCTGTACAGAGCACGCCGTTTCGCGCATATCTCCGCAAGGAACTCCTCATTCTCGTGAGGACACCTTCCTTCTTCACGAACTGTATTATGCCGAACTTTATCTGGCCGGTATTCGCGCTCATCATCTTAAAGATGCAGACGTACGATGTATCAGTCACCGCCCTCCGTATCTACAATATGAATGAGCCGAAGATTGTCGGATTCTTCCTTATCATGGGCTCCGTCGTCTTCTCGCTCATCATGACCGCGCTCAATTCCCTGGCGTCAAACGCCATCTCGCGCGAGGGCAAGCACTTCCAGTTCATGAAGTACATCCCCATCCCGTATGACACACAGTGGGACATCAAGATTATCGTCTCCTGCGTGCTCTCCTTCGTCGGCATATGGATGTATCTTCTTCCGTTCTGCATTATCATCCACACAAACTTCATCTACATCATCGTCTCGATTCTGCTGAGTATTCTGTCCATAACCTTTGTCTCGTACATGGGCATTTACATCGACAGCATCCAGCCGAAACTTATCTGGGATGACGAGCTTTCCGTTCTCCGCGAGAACACGAACGTTGCGCTCGTCATGGCGCTGGCGCTCGGAATCGGCATAGCCATAGCCTTTGTCGGCTACTCCTTCTATGCCTTCCTCAAGGTGCGCCTTCTCCTCGTCTCGCTCTCGCTCTTTGTCGTGCTCGCGCTCCTGAACCTCTTCGTTTTGTGGCGCACCTCAAAGAATGCTGTCCGACGCATCGCCGAACAGGAAGAGACATAGTATATATAATATTGACAACGCCCCTTCGGGGGCGTATACTATTTGTGAATAGTTGAATAACTGTTCAAATATTCACAAATCAAGCGGAAGGGAGGAGAGCTCATGGAAAACCGGTCGGCAGAGGAATTTCAGACACTTGCCGAGCTGTTTAAACTGTTCGGCGACGGCACGAGAATAAGAATTCTCACCGCGCTGAAGGACGGCGAAAAGTGCGTGCGCGACATAGCGGACGAACTCGGCATGAATGTTTCGGCCATCTCTCATCAGCTCAAATCCCTGAAGGTGGCCAACATGGTCAGGTCCCGCAGAGACGGACAAAATATCTACTACGCGCTCAGCGATGACCATGTTGAATCAATAATCAATATCGGACTTGAACATATAAGAGAAGGAAAGGAAAACTGACATGGAGTATTTCAAGAACAAAAAGCCTGAGGCGGACGTTCCGAAAAACAGTGAACAGGACGACCAGCTCATACTCGAGGAAATCCTCGCGAAGAAGGACGATTGGACCTTCTACGAAGAGGATACGGGAGAGGCCGTGAACGAGGAACCGGCCGCCCCGGCAGAAGAGGCCGAAGAAGTAATCAAAGAGGTCGCCGAAGAAGTAATCGAAGAGGACGATCTGCTCGACGGCGAGCCGATTCTCCTCGACGACGAGGAGATAGAGGCGGCCGAGTGGGCCTTCGATGACGAGGAGCCCGAAGAAGCTGAAGAGGCAGAGGAAGAGGCTCCGCTCTTCACCGAAGAGGACGAGGACGAGCCCGAAGAAAAAGAGCCTGAAGAAGAGCCCGAAGAGGCTGAGGGCGAAGAGAAAAAAGAGAAACCCGCATCCGGAAAGAAGATGCAGGTTATGACTCTTGCCGACATCAGGAAGAAGCGCCGCGACAAGGAACGTGAGCATCTTCATGAGGAGGACGGCGACGATCACGAGCATCATGAACATGAACACGAGCATGAACATGATCATCACGGACATATTCATCATGAGGAGACTTTCACGCTTCGCGGAAATGCTCCCGGTATGAACAGCATTAAAATCAAGCTTATGCGCCTCGGCATAGCTCTCGCCATCTTTATTGTAGGCTATATTCTTTATAAGGCCGTAAAAGCCACAGTATGGGTCGGCGTTCCTTTCTTTATAATCGCATATATTTTCCTCGGTATAGACATCTGGATGGAGATGTGGAGAGAGAAGTTCGAAGAGGGAATCTTTGATGAGAAACTTCTCATGACAATCGCATCTCTCGCCGCTTTCATAGTGGGCGAGTATCCGGAAGCAGTAATAGTAATGCTCCTTTATCAGCTCGGCGAACTCCTTGAGGATATCGCTGTAGGCAGATCAAAGAAGAACATAAGAGACCTTATGAATATCCGTCCCGATGTTGCATATGTTATCAGAGGCGGCAATACGCTCAAGGTTCATCCTTCAAAGGTCTCCGTAGGCGACCTCATAGTCGTAAGACCGGGCGAGCGCGTGCCGCTCGACGGTAAGGTTGAGCAGGGTAAGGGCTTCGTTGACACCTCCGCCCTGACCGGTGAGTCAGTACCGCGCCGCGTACACGAGGGCGACGAGGTTCTCTCGGGCTACATCTGCAAGGACAGCGTTCTTCACATCAGAGTTGAGAAGTTCTTCGCAGACTCTGCTGCGTCGAGAGTTCTCGACCTCGTACAGAACGCGGCCCAGAAGAAGGCGCCCGCGGAGCAGTTCATCACAAAGTTTGCCCGCTACTACACCCCTGCGGTCATGATACTTGCGCTCCTTATAGCGGTAATCCCGAGTATCATCTTCAAGGTCTGGAAAGTATGGGTCTACAGAGCATGTATCCTCCTTGTAATCTCCTGCCCGTGCGCAATTGTAATCTCAGTACCAATGGCATTCTTTGCCGGTCTGGGTGTCGCTTCCAGAAACGGTATCCTTGTCAAAGGCTCCAACTATCTTGAAGCGCTGAACAATGTCGACACAGTTGTATTCGACAAGACAGGTACACTCACAAAGGGTACATTCGCAATCACTCAGGTATCCGCAGCAAACGGTTTCAAGGAAGCACAGCTCCTGACCCTTGCGGCTCATGCCGAGTGCCAGTCAAATCACCCCATAGCCAAGGCCATAATGGACCTCTACTATAAAAACGGCGGCAAGCACATAGCAAGAGAGAAGATCTCGAGTTATAAGGAGATCGCCGGACACGGCATCAGCGTAGTGGTAGGCGACCACCTCATCCTTGCCGGTAACACCAAACTCATGAGTGCCGCGGGCATCAGCATAACCGAGAGCACCGCAATAGGCACAAAGGTATATGTCGCCGCTGACAACCAGTATGCGGGATACATTGTAATCGCGGATGAAATCCGTGAGGACGCCCGCGAGGCAATAACGGAACTCAAACTTACGGGTGTTGACCACACCGTAATGCTTACGGGCGACAATGTCGACATAGCGTCGAACGTCGCCAAGTCAGTGGGACTTGAGAAGTACTATGCCGAGCTTCTCCCCGATGAGAAGGTTGAGAAGCTCGAGGAAGTCATGACGGGCGCTCAGGGCATAGGCCTTGTCGCCTTCGTAGGCGACGGCATTAACGACGCGCCCGTACTTGCGAGAGCCGACATCGGCGTCGCCATGGGCGGCATCGGTTCCGACGCCGCAATAGAGGCCGCCGACGTCGTCATTATGGACGACCAGCCGAGCAAACTCGTTGACGCCATCAACATTGCGCGCGACACGAAGATGATTGTCAAAGAGAACATTATCGCGTCGCTCGGCGTCAAAGCCCTCGTATTCCTGCTCGGCATTGTCGGCGTCGCAAACATGGGCTTCGCGATCTTCGCCGATGTCGGAGTAATGCTCCTTGCAGTCGCAAACGCCATGAGACTTCTCAGAAAATGAGGCAACTTAAGATGAAAAAGATACTGGCTGTAATAATATCGGCAATCATGCTTGTTTCACTCGCGCTCCCGGCCTTCGCCGAGGACGGCGTGACCGAGATAAAGACATATGAGGACCTCCTCAGAATAAAGGACAATCCTGCCGGCAGCTACAGACTCGTAAACGACATAGACTGCAAAGGTCAGGACTGGATGCCGGTCGATTTCTCGGGCACCCTTGACGGCAACGGCAAGGCCATAATGAACCTGACAATCACAAAGACGGGAGAGTCCACAAGAACGACAATCGACGGCAACTGGAAGGAATATGACACGCATTTCGCAGGTCTGTTCTGTGTAGCCGAAAACGCCACTATTGCCAACCTGACACTTCTCGGTGTCAATGTCGATGTAGCCCTCGACGACAACACATATGTCGGTACAATCGCAGGCTATATGGCTGACAGCACAATTGAAAGCTGTACTGTTGAAGGCACTGCAAAGCTCACCTCATCCTGCAAGTCCTTCGGCGTAGGCGGTATTCTCGGCTACGGCAAAGGCAGGATCAATTCCTGCACTGCAGATGTCACACTCATTTGTATTGACACGGACAAAGAGTGGAAGGACGAGCAGTTCATGGGCGGCGCGTACGCAAACGGTTATCCGGACGTCACAAACTGCACGATAAACATAAAGGGATATGACTCAGATCACGGCTATGTCCATGACGGCGGTATTGGCGGCATGTACATACTTCCCCACAGCGAGAAGTATGCAGGTCACGTTGACAACAACAAGGTCACCGGTTTCATCAGCTTCTTCGAGGACAATACAAACAGAAGAGCATACTGTGTGGGTGACATAGGCGAGATCATGAACTGGACTCTCACAAAAGACGGCAATGACATAACGGGCTTTGAGCGCCGTGAGACGAAGGACTACTCAAAGGACCTTCTGCCCAACATGTGTGAAAATGCTGAGTATGACCAAAGCGTAACCGCACCCACAGAGACTGAGTACGGCTACACCACCTACACCTGCAAGACCTGTGACTACAGCTACAAAGCAGACTACACAAGCCTCAACGTATACGCTGAGCCCAAAACTGAAACCAAGGAACCGAAAAAGGGCGGAGAAACTCCCGCAGAACATCAGGGCCTTCCGGTAATAGTCAAGGTCATCATTGCGGTAGTCGTATCACTCATACTCATAGTCATAATACTGAACGTAGTAAACAGAGTCAGAAGAAACATCCGCAGAAAGAAGCGCTATGAGGCGCGCCACGGACACAGATAATATGCTGAAGAAGAATCAGGACATAGAACTCGAAATAGACGGCATGACCGCTGAGGGCTCCGGTGTGGGGCACTTTGACGGTCAGGCCGTCTTTGTCCGTAACACTGCAATAGGCGATGTAATTGACTGCCACATAATAAAGGCAAAGCAGAACTATGCCGTAGGCACAGTAAACAAGATAAAAAAAGCATCTCCCGACCGCATTGCCCCTGATTGTCCCTCAGCCGGCAAATGCGGCGGTTGTGCATTTCGGCATATCACATACGAAAAAGAACTCGAAATCAAGGCACAGCGTGTCAGAGACGCCTTTCTGCGCCTTGCTCACCTTGAAATAAAAACAGAACCCATAATCGGCGCTGACGAGAAAGACGGCTACAGGAACAAAGCGCAGTTTCCGGTCTCAAAAGACACAAGAACCAATGATCCCGTCATCGGCTTCTATGCCTTCAACACCCACCGCATAGTCCCGCAGAAGGACTGCCGTCTCCAGCCTCCTGTCTTTAAAGACATACTGGACATAGTCGAAAACTGGATTAAAGAGAACAATCTCTCAATCTACGATGAAGAGAAAAACAAAGGCCTTCTCCGACACATCTACATCAGAGAAGGCAGGTACACGAAGGAAGTAATGGTCTGTCTCGTCATAAACGGTGATGAGATACCCTATGAAAGCAAACTGATAACGGAACTGAAAAGCGGCATACCGAAACTGAAGTCAGTCGTGCTCAATATCAACAAGGCAGACAGCAACGTAATTCTCGGCGATGAAATAAAAGTCCTCGACGGTGATGGTTTCATCACAGACAAAATAAACGGTAAAACCTTCCGTATCTCACCGCTCTCATTCTTCCAGGTCAACACAGCCCAGTGCGAGAAACTCTACAACAAGGTAAAAGAGTTTGCCGGTAAGGACAACAGACTTCTCCTTGACCTCTACTGCGGTACGGGCACAATAGGTCTGACACTCGCGGACACGACTGAAAAACTTGTCGGGGTTGAAATAGTCCCCGAGGCCATAGAGGACGCAAAGAAGAATGCACAGCAAAACAAAATCACCAACGCTGAATTCTTCGCAGGTGACGCCAAAGAAATAGCAGAGAAACTCAAAGAACAGAATGCACACCCGGACACCATAGTCGTAGACCCTCCGCGCAAAGGTCTTGACGCGGAGCTGCCCGCAATCATTGCGGACATGGCGCCAAAGCGCCTGGTCTACGTCTCCTGTGACCCCGCTACGCTCGCACGCGACTGTGCTCGCTTCGCTGCCCTCGGCTTCACCATTGAAACCGTCCAGCCCGTCGACATGTTCCCCCGCACCTCCCATGTGGAATCAGTCGTTTTGATATCTCGAGCCGGGTCGTGACTATAGGTTAGATTTTTTAGATTACCGATATTAAGAAGGAAGAATCAAAATGATCGTTAAAGATATCGAAGTAAAAAGCATAATGACCAAGACAAATCTGCCGGTATCGGATTTTGCGGTCAATCCCTATGTAGGTTGCACACATGCCTGCAAGTACTGCTACGCGTCCTTTATGAAGCGGTTCACCAATCATCCCGAACCGTGGGGAGAATTCGTGGATGTGAAATACTGGCCGGAGATCAACAAACCCGGCAAGTATGCCGGAAAGGAAGCCTTTTTCTGCTCGGTGACCGATCCGTATCAGCCTTTAGAAAAGAAATACGGCCGCACACGCGCATTGCTTGAGCAGCTTCTTCCCACCGGAATTAGCATCAGCATTTCCACGAAATCCGATCTCATTCTTCGTGATCTCGACCTGATCAAGCAGTTTCCGAGCGCTCATGTGGCGTGGTCGATTAATACGCTCGATGAGGCATTCAGAAAAGAGATGGATTGCGCAGCCTCCATCGAGCGAAGACTGGAAGCCATGAGGCAGTTTTATGAAGCGGGAATTCAGTCTACCTGTTTTATCTCGCCGATTTTTCCGGGTATCACGGATGTGATTGCTATCATTGAACGGGTCAAACAACAATGCAATCTTGTTTGGCTGGAAAACCTGAACCTGCGCGGGGATTATAAAGCGCGGATCCTTGACTGGATTCACGAGCATCACCCCGAACTGGATGATCTGTATCATGAAATCTATACCGGAGGCAGCCGTGAATACTGGAGTATGTTGGATCAGGAGATCCGCACATATACCGAAAAAGAAGGTATGATGTATATCCGCGACGACGATCAGCACCGTTCGCCTTTCGGTGAGCCGCCGGTCGTTTGCAATTACTTCTATCATGAAGAAGTAAGGAAATCGGCGAAAAAAGGATGAATAAAAATCCGGATTGTCAAAGTGAGAATTATCCCGACAAATCGCAAATTAATGGAGGCATGAAAGATATGGATCAATTGCATTTGGAAAAGATCACTTATCTCAACTGGCACGACGTAGAAGATCTTCGTTTGACGGAAGAACAGAAGAATTATCTGCCTGACAATGTCAGCAGTCTTGCCCTGGCAGGCGTAATCCGCGAAGCAGGCTTTCATGTTTTTACTTTTGGGATCTATTTGGGAGAAAAGCAGATTGGGTTCGTGATGATCGGATATGATATCCCACTTGATCCTGAAGATGACCTGAATGAAAAATACTGGTTTACAAGGGACAGCTACTTTATTTGGCGTTTTATGATAGACAAACGATATCAGAGAAAAGGCTACGGCAAGCAAGCGCTGGAACTCATACTCGATTTCATCCGCTCCGGCCCATGCCGAAAGGCAAAATATGCCTGGCTGTGTTATGCGAATGAGAATGAAGTCGCCCGCAGGATGTATGCGGAATTTGGCTTTGAAGAAGTTCCCGAAGCCTATGATGAGGACGACGGCGAAATGCCTGCTGTACTGAAACTGTGATGACAAAGAAATAGATAGATCGCAGTTTGTGAAGGAGGTCTAAATGGTTCTTTTAGTAATCAGACATGGTGAGTCCGAAGCAGATATTTTGGACGTCCACGAGGGCAGGGCGGATTTTGAATTGACTCAAAAAGGACATAGGCAGGCTGCTGCTATGGCAAGATATGTGGCTGGGAATTATCGGCTTACGCGCATTTACGCGAGCACGCTCAAGAGGGCGGCTCAAACTGCGAGGCACCTGTCCGATGAGACGGGAACTGCGATAGAGTTTGATCCGGACCTAATGGAGTTCAACAACGGTCTGTTGGCAGGGCTGTCCCGCGAGGAAGCGGATCGGCTTTATCCTTACGTAGAGAACCTCCCCATTGATCAGGCGATGTACGGTCAGGAATCCATGGTTGAGTTCCGCAACAGAGCCTTAAACGTACTACAGAAAGTGCTTTCAGAAAACAGTTCAGAGGCTGTAGTAGCGCTTGTGACACATGGAGGTATGGTGAACCAGTTGTATGGTGCCTTGCTTCACATGCCGATCGGAGAGGACTGCTTCTTTTGCACAGCTGACACCGGAATCCACATCTGGGAAATCACGGATCACGGCAGTTATGTTAGAAAGGCAAATATAGATGACCACATAAAAGGTATGTGAGCGACAATTTCGAATTTATAGGGGGTATAGTGATGTGGTTTTGGTTAGCACTAGGTTCAGCAGTCTTTGCTGCACTGACATCAATACTGGCAAAAGTTGGAATTGAAGGAGTCGAATCCAATCTTGCTACGGCTGTACGCACGATGGTAGTTGTTATAATGGCTTGGGGAATGGTATTTATTACGCATCAGCAAGGCGGTATCAGAGCAATCAGTCAGAAGAGCTGGATTTTCCTGATCCTGTCCGGGCTGGCAACGGGAGCTTCATGGCTATGCTATTACAAGGCATTGCAGATGGGAGATGCTTCCAAAGTAGTGCCGATAGATAAACTGTCCGTAGTTATCACTCTGGTGTTGGCATTTGTTTTCCTTCATGAAGAGTTTACTGCAAAGTCGATGATTGGATGCATACTGATCGGGGCCGGAACATTGTTGATGGTTCTATAAATAAACAAATTCCGGCTTTTTTAAAAGCATTGACAAAGCGTGGCATAGGGCATAAAATTAAGTAGGATAAATTTATCCTACTTATTTCTTTTAAGAGGGTGATACTATGCTTATTGATACAAACGAGATGTTTTCCATGACACAGGCGAATCAGAATTTTTCGGCTGTTGCGCGCTCAGTTGACCGCAACGGTGAAGCTGTTGTGCTTAAAAACAATAAGCCGAAATATATCGTAATTGATATGGAAAACGATAATTACATATTGGATCTCACTGATGATGAGCGCATTGACATTGTCACAAAACGCATTCTTGAGAAGTATTTGCCCGCTTTTAAGGAGCTTGCCAAATGATTAAATTCAGCAAAGAAAAAGTATTGCTTTTACATCAGGTTATGGCAGAGGCTACCGGTGGCGATGCAGGAGTTCGCGATGAAGCGTTGCTTGAGTCTGCCTTAGAGAGTGTCTATGCTACTTTTGATGGTAAAGAGCTGTACCCGACAAAGGAAGAAAAAGCAGCAAGACTCGGATACGCTTTGGTATCGAATCATGCTTTTGTTGACGGAAATAAGCGCATAGGCATGTACATAATGCTGTCTTTTCTTGAACTGAACGGCATAAAAATCGATGCTTCCAATGAAGAGGTTGCAGAACTCGGGATTGCCGTTGCCTCGGGTTCCTATGACAGTGACGCTATACTGAATTGGATTGAATCACATAAGAAATAATTCGCAGAAATGAATATGAACAAAAACAAAAAGGAGACCAAATATGAAAATTACTGATTATTATCCGATTTTTTATGCAGAGGACCTTGAAAAGGAAATCCGCCGCTTTACCGAAGACCTCGGGTTTGAGGTCATACACAGGCCAAAGATAGAATATCTTGATTATGCGGTTCTTGAAAACGGGAAAAAGAGACGCATAGATCTCGTCTGTTCGCATTTCCCGGCTGACAATTTCAAGGAAGGCTATCTCGGAATGCGCGTGAATACGGATAATTACGATGAAGGTCTTGCTTACTTTGAAAAGCAGGGATATTCCGTATTCGGAACAGTACATGAGACCGATTCTTCCGTAACGGTTCTGCTGACAAAAGGCGACGGCAGCTATATCGTTCTTTTTAACCACAAGAGGAAGTAAAGAGGAGAAACCGCGGCCGACAATTCAAGCCGGATTGTCATTAAAATGCTGGATTCCATCAATAAATAGACGGAGAAATCATAAAACAGCAATCAAGCCATAAGGCATGATTATAAAATAATTTTAGGAGCGTACTGTTTGAAAAAGTACAACACACCGGAGATTGTCGGCTGACCGGGAGGTTGGCAGACAATCAAACTAAACCTCCCGCCTTAACAGGAATTGACAGTCAACAATTTTCAGGAGGATAAACAATGAATACAAATGACTATAACATTCGTTTGGAAATAAGCGAAGATTACAGGGAAGTTGAGGAACTCATCAGAGAGTCGTTCTGGAACGTGTACCGTCCGGGATGCAGTGAGCATTATGTGATACACGTACTCAGAAACGATCCCGCTTTCATTAAAGAACTTGATTTTGTCATGGAGCGGGACGGGAAGCTTATCGGACAGAATATGTTTATGAAAACGATTATCGATGCCGATGACGGCAGGGTGATCCCGGTTCTTACAATGGGTCCGATATGTATTACACCGGAACTGAAACGCAAAGGCTACGGAAAAATCCTGCTTGACTATTCCCTTGAAAGGGCGGCAGAGCAAGGCTTCGGCGCGGTTTTGTTTGAGGGTAATATAGGTTTTTACGGCAAGAGCGGTTTTACCTATGCCCGTGAGTTCGGCATTCGCTACCACGACCTGCCGGAAGGAGAAGACGACTCGTTCTTTCTTTGTAAGGAACTGATTCCCGGATACCTTGACGGCATTACCGGTGTATATCAGACGCCGCAGGGGTACTATGTGGATGATTCTGATGTAGAAGAGTTCGACAAAAGCTTTTCGCCCAAGGAGAAGCTGAAACTTCCCGGACAGATTTTCTAAGCGAAACAAAGGCGGAGAGCCGATGCAGATACGTCGGCTCCCTGCCGGAACATGATATCCCGGATACTGTGAAGAAACAAACAAATCGGGATTTATGGAGAAAAAATTTAAAGGTCGCATCCGTTCGGTTGCGGCTTTTACTTTTCTTATGATATTTTGCGGGAAATCTTTACTTTTTATGACGAAAATGGTAAAATTAGTAAAGATTTTAGGGAGGTGCCGGTATGTTTTCTTATGAAGGCCTTGATAAGGTTTTAAGAGAAAAGGGCATAGGAAAAACTGAACTCGGAACCGGCGTCGGCCTGTCTACGAGAACAGTGGCAAAGATAGCAAAAGGCGAAAAGCTGTCAAGCAGAACAATACAGAGAATTGCGGATTATCTTGGCACCAAGCCGGAATTGCTTATGAGGGAAATATCTGAGAACAGGATTCTTCAGATACTCAGAGAGGAAAAGGAAATCAGACTTTCGGGAGGCCTTTATCATGAATTACAGGTCAGAATGACATACAATTCAAATCATATTGAAGGCAGTAAACTCTCAGAGGATCAGACCAGGTTGATTTTTGAGACAAACACTCTGAATATCGGAGATGGTGTGTCTGTTGATGATATACTGGAAACTGTTCATCACTTCCGTGCAATAGACTATGTTATTGACATTGCGGAGGAGGAATTGTCGGAAGATATCATTAAGAAACTGCATTACATTCTGAAACACGACACCAAAGATTCAACGCTTTCATGGTTTGCGGTAGGTGAATACAAGACCCGCGCAAATACTGTAGGAGGAAACAAAACTTCAAGACCTTCGGAAGTGCCGGCGCATATGAAAGCCCTTCTTGAGGATTACAACGACAAAGAAGAGATATCTTTTGAGGATATCGTTTGTTTTCATGCTGAGTTTGAAAAGATACATCCGTTCCAGGACGGAAACGGCAGAGTAGGAAGACTGATAGCATTAAAAGAATGTTTGCGGCATAACATTGTTCCGTTCATTATTGAGGACTCCAAAAAATCTTATTATTACAGAGGCCTCAAAGAGTGGAATGACGAGCACGGTTGGCTTATTGATACTTGCTTGGACGGCCAGGATACATTTAAAAAAATACTTGAGATGCTGGAAATACATCCATAAACGGCAGAGAGAAATACCGGATAAATAAATATGAAAGAACAGATTGAGAGAATTAAAAAATACGAGGAACTGCTGCGCCACGGTTTTGAAGATCTGAAACTTGAGCGCATATGGTGCGCTTTCTACGAAGGCAATGAAAAGTCGAAACGCGTTCAGCAAAAACTCGGATTTAAGCATTATATGACCAAAGAAAATGTTCCCGTAACCCAGATGAATGAAACTCGCACGGACCACGTAAATCTTCTGACTAAAGAGGAATGGCTCCGTGTTTATTCGGAGATGTGATTATGAATGTTTATGACTTTGACGGCACAATTTTTTATTCGGATTGTTCAATAGGTTTTGCCCTCTGGTGTATGAAACGGAAACCGAAGCTGTGGGTCACCTGGGTTCCTCGTATGTTGAAGACACTGGTTTTATACAGGCAGGGCAAAGTAAAGAATTATCGTCTGCAGCGTGAAATGTTCAGCTATCTTACGCAGATAGATGATTTTGATGAGCAGATAGAAAAGTACTGGGATAAATATGAGAGCAGGATATCAGAGTGGTACCTTGCCCAGAAAAAAGAAGATGATCTTATCATAAGCGCCTCTCCGGCCTGTATTATCGGACCTATTGCAAAGAGGCTCGGTGTTAACTTCATGGCGTCTGAGTTTGATCGTGAATACGGTGTCTTTACAAACAATCTCATGTATGCCAGGGAAAAGGCAAAATATATAATCGACCATGACCTCCCTGTGATTGAGAATTTCTATTCCGATTCACTGGCCGATACGCCCATTGCCCTGTGTGCCGAAAAAGCGCATCTGGTCAAGGATAAAGCAACTACGGTTGTCGACTGGCCGAAACTCGACCCCGAGACGCTGGAAAAGGTAAAGAGAAAAATCGATACCGGCTGGGGTGTGCATCTCAGATAAAGAGGGACGCTTGTAATGAAAGTGGTACTTTATATTCACGGCAAGGGCGGCAGCGCGGCGGAAGCGGAGCATTATAAAAAACTGTTTCCCGGCTGTGAAACAGTCGGGCTCGATTACAAAGGCTCCGCGCCGTGGGACGCCGGAAAAGAAATAAATGAAGCAGTAAAGAAACTTAAAGAAAGCCATGACGAAGTTGTGCTGATTGCAAACAGTATTGGTGCTTTCTTTTCAATTAATGCGGGTATTGAGGACTGCATCTCCCATGCGTATTTCATTTCTCCTATAGTTGATATGGAGAAATTGATTGCCGATATGATGGGCTGGGCCGGAGTCACGGAACAGGAACTGCAAAGCAAGGGAATAATACCCACTGATTTCGGTGAAGACTTGTCGTGGAAGTATCTCTGTTATGTCAGAGAACATCCGATAAGCTGGAGTGTTCCGACGGATATCCTCTACGGAAGTGCAGACAATCTGACGTCTGCGGAGACAATCAAAGCCTTTGCGCAGACGCATGATGCGAGACTCACTGTCATGGAAAACGGAGAGCATTGGTTCCACACGGACGAGCAGATGAAGTTCCTGGACGAATGGATTAGATCAACAGGGGCGATATAATGGCGAAAACAGTTTCCCGATGATGGCGACTATTATGGAGCTTCGGGAAAAGTATGATCTTCATATGACGGTGGAGAGATACATCGACGCGGATGAAAACGCGGCAGATGAAAAATATATAAGGAAGTAATGACCGGGAGGTTTTCAGTATATGGAGAAGTCGAATATCAAGACGATTTCACTTGCGTGCCCCTCATGCGGAGGAAAAATGGAACTGCAGGAGGGCGATGAAAAGGCCACCTGTCCTTATTGCGGACATATAGTGCTCATTGATAAGGATGAACCCTCGGAAGAATACGAGAGACGTATGGCAAGTGCCCGCGCCGAAGAGGACATTAAGGACCTGCAGGTGAAGAGGCAGCGTAGGCGTGCGATGAAGGGCTGGCTTATCGCCTTAGGCGTGCTTCTGGTAATTATCCTGCTGAGTGTGCTCATACCGGGTTCACCGGTGCGTAAACTCTTCTTCCCGGATAAGGTTGATCCGTTCAAGGATGTGAGCATAAAGTTCTCCGGTATGTCCGGTTCTGCCAAGGCGGAACTGCAGTTTGCAAACAGCGACGCGGAGTGGGCTAATGCAAAAACTTTTACGGTTACGCCCGCGACCGGACTGAAAAACGGTGACACGGTCACGGTAAAGGCAAAAGCCACACCGGGCCTGCGCTTTGAACCTTCCGAGAAAAAGTTTACCGTAGAGGGTCTCACGGAGTGGGTGACCGAAACGCAACAGATAAGCGAGGAGAATCTCGCGATTATCCATGCAAACACCGAACGCCTGATTAAAGAGGACTGGAATGAAATAGTTTCCTCGGAGTTTGCCACGGGCATAACTTATACTCCGTATAAACTGTATCTGTTTATCACGGATGGTCCTCTGTCCTTTGAGTACAATGTTCTCTATGACACTTATGAGGTAAAAGTCACACGTGCTGACGGTTCTGTTTTTACAAGCTATGAGGCTGCCCGTTATTCTGACCTGAAAATACCGCCTGACGGAGTAATGACGGCATATTTTGAGGACCTTCAGGGCTTCAATTTCGGCTATAAACAGGGCTTTTCCTATGCCCATTCGTTCTCCGGCTGGACGGATGCCGCCGCAATGGATGCGGATCTCCGCCATGCAAGAGACGGTTTCCACCTGGTGGATTGAGTAACAGACTGATGGAAATATCATATATTCATGAACCGACCGATCTGCAGTGCGGCCAGGCGGTGCTCGCCATGGTCCTGGGACAGACGGTCGGGAGAGTGGTAAACGAGCTCGGGAACGAGCGTGAGACAACCTTAAACGAGATGAAAGAATACCTGCGCAAATACGGTGTGCAGGTATCTGATGAGCGTGTTCCCGTAAATGACGAGAGCGAGTTGCCGCAGCTTTGTCTGCTCAGTCTTGAAACGCCACGCTGCTGGCATTGGTCACTTTACCATGACGGAACTTTTTATGATCCCGAGCATGGTGTTCTTTCAGAATTCCCGGACTCAGCAAGGAAGTACTTCTGGGAATTGACTTTTACGGAGACAAAATGAAAAGCAACCTGTTACAGTGTGTAACAGGTTGCTTTTTTGTATGTGTTCAGTTGATTTGTCTGACAAGTTCAGCGAGCTTTTCGGCGAGCACGGCGTGTGCTTCGGGTGTCAGGTGAAGCGAGTCGTATCCTGACGGGGAGGCGTGCTCTGCTGCGTCAATGAAGAGGCATCCTTTTTCTTCCGCGACTGCTTTGTAGTACTTCGGGAATTCCTTTGACCTTGCAATGGCATCTTCATTGAAGGAGACCGCGAAGGGTGAGGAGGATATGCCTGCGCCTATTTCGGGAGGGGATACCAGAATGATTTTTGCCTCATAGCCCTGTTTCTCTTTGGTGAATTCCTTTATGATGTCACAGAGGATACCCGCTCCGTGGGCGATTTCCTCTGCTGAGAGATTGTAGATTTTTTTGAGGTCGTTGCTGCCGAGCATCATTATGACTATGTCCACGGGCTTGTGGGAGTTAAGGCAGGGCCTTAAGTAATCAAGCCCGTTTTTCCATTCGTTTCCCGGCTCCTTGCAGATTGTGGTACGGCCGTTGCAGCCCTCTTCGATTACGGTATAACCGTCACCGAGGAGAGCCTGAAGTCTTCCGGGATATCTGATTTCCTTCGGGTAGCGAAACCCGTTTTCGGGGTTGTAGCCGTATGTGTTTGAGTCCCCGAAACAAAGAATGGTTTTCATGGTTTTCTCCGTTTACTCGATTATTCCTCCGGCGAGGACGCAGCCGTCGTCGTCGTAGAAGACGGCGGACTGACCCGGCGTCGGAGCCTTTACGGGAGAGTCGAAAAGGATTTCGACCCTGTCTTCGCTAAGCAGCCTGACCGTTGCAGGCTGCGCCTTGTGGCGATAGCGAAGCTTGACGTTGCAGGTGAGTTTTTCACCTGCATTTATTCTTTCTATGCCCATGAAGTTGAGCGAGCGGCATGTGACTCTTGTCGCATAGAGGTCTTCCTCATCAACAAGGACAACCTCGTTTGTGTCCGCCTTTATTTCCTTTACGAATACAGGATGGCCGAGGGCTATGCCGAGGCCTTTGCGCTGTCCAACAGTGTAGTGGATTATACCCTTGTGCCTGCCGAGAACATTGCCGCTTTCATCGACAAAATTGCCCTCAGGCGGAACTTTTCCGTCTGTCTGTCTTTCGATGAAACCCGCATAGTCATCGTCTTCGGCAAAGCAGATCTCCTGCGAGTCGGGTTTGCCTGCGACGGGTATTCCCGCCTTCTTTGCAATCTCCCTGACCTCTTCCTTCGTCATGTCCGAGAGAGGCATGAGGGTTCTTGAAAGCTGCTCCTGTGAGAGGCGGTAAAGCATGTAGGTCTGGTCTTTTTCAATGTGTGACGCCTGCTTTACGGTGTATCTTCCGTTTTCGAGCTTTATGACAGATGCGTAGTGGCCGGTGGCGATAAAGTCCGCCTGAAGAACATTGGCGTGGTAGAGCAGACGTTCCCATTTTACCTCGCGGTTGCATACGACACAGGGGTTTGGTGTAATGCCGTGAATATAGTCGTCAATGAAGGGCTTTATGACTTTTTCATCAAAATCGGACAGGCAGTTGAAGACGTGGTAGGGGATTCCTATCACGTCTGCCGTAGCTTTGGCGTCGTCGATTTCGCAGCAGCGGCTCTCGCTGCCGTCGTCGCTCTGCCATGTGCGCAGGGTCACGCCTATGACGTCATAACCCTGCTCATTGAGAAGCAGGGCGGCGACAGCGGAATCGACTCCGCCTGACAGTCCGACAATTACTTTGGCCATAGTTCCTCCGAATTTTTCAGTTAAAGTTTGTAGCCCGTGCAGGAGAAAACTGCAATCTCTCTGCCGGTTTCATCCGTTACGAGAACGCTTACAACTATCGTTGTGCGGCCGTTCCTTACGAGCTTTGCCCTTGCCGTCAGCCGGCCGCCTTTCGGCGCGGTTAAGAATCTGATATCCGAATCCATGGCTACAGTGGGCTTGTGCAGATTATTTACCAGAGCGGCAAAAGCGAGATCGCACAGGGTGAAGATTACTCCGCCCATGACTCCGCCCATGGCGTTCTGATGATTTTCGGTTATGGTAAGTGTTGCGGCGCTCTCCGTCTCGGTAAGCTCCGTAAGTTCCATACCGTTTGTTGAAGCGAAGAGGTCTTTTTTGAAGAATTCCCTTGCCTCTTCGAAAGTGCTGAATGTGCTCATATCGTTTCCTTTTTTAAAATCCGAGATTGTCGTTTACGAGAATGACGTTTATGCGTCCCGCGTGCCTTGAGTACCTTGTGATGAGGAACTGGCAGCAGATTGTGTCAGGTGACTTGCAGTTTGCGCAGGTGCCTGTCTGCTTGCAGGGTGTCTTTATCTCAAAACGCTGTGCATTTGTGGGAGCGGCAACAGCTCTCGCTCTCTTCATGGCGCCGTCAATGTCATCGCAGACCTTGTTCATTCCGACAATGACTACGACCTTCTTCGGACCGTTGGCGATATAGGAGACACGGTTTGCATTGCCGTCAATGTTGACCATTACACCGTCCTCGGTCATGGCGTTTGCGCTTGTGAGGAAGATGTCCGCGTCGTAACCGGCAAGAAGGGCTTCGCGCGGGTCCATTGCTGCGCGGTCAATGAAACTGTATTTGTCAGATGATTTGATAGCATCTACAAGTCCTATTTCAGCGGCACTCATACATCCGCCCATAGTGACGGAACTGCCCTCGGGAATGAGGTCAAGGGCCATCTTCAGCGCCTCTTCCTTACTCGCGGCATAAAGTCCTGTCATATTTCTGCTCTCAAGGCCCTTTATGACTTTCTGAGCCAGAAGCTCATTTCTTTTTGTAAGATTCGGGTTCATAGTATACCTCCGTGGTAGAACTGCACTGTAAAGTATAACTCATTAGTTTTGTATTTACAAATAAAATGGTTTCTTTTGAAAGTGATTACATTAACGGCCTCTACTTCGCCACAAGCTGGTCCACCACCGACTCCGTCTTTAAAAAGCAGTCTGTCGCAGCATTTGTAAATGCATTATTTATGCGTTATACTTTAAGACAGCGCGAACGCCGCGGGCGACACCCTCTACATTCTCCGGGGAAGGGACGAAAACGGAACGAGATCCCTGCGCCCGTCGAAAGAGACCATATTCGAGAAGGCAGCTTAAGACTTTTATGCGTAACTACAGACTCAATCACATACTCTATACGATAATTCAGTTCACCTGGGGCCTGCCGCAGAACCTGGCCGGCCTTCTGGTGTTCCTTGTCTGTTTCCTCATAAATCCGAAGCGGAAGATTGAGTATTTCCACGGAGCGGTTGTCTCGTACTGGAAATTCGGTTCGTCAATGACGCTCGGCATGTTCATCTTCTTCGGACACTGGGTGCACGAGGAGAGATATGCGCAGAGTATTCTGGTACACGAATACGGCCATACCATCCAGTCGCTGATTTTGGGACCGCTCTTCTCACCTGTTGTCGGTTTCCCGAGCAGCATGTGGGCGCATGTGCCGATTTTTGAGAAGTGGAGGGGACAGGGCAGGTACAACTACTTTGACCTCTATTGCGAAAAGTGGGCGAACTACGAGGGAACTCGGGTCACGGGCATTCCGACCTTTCTGAAATAAAAAAAGAACCCCGCAGGGCGTACCTGCGGGGTTTTCTTATCAGTCTTCGGGTGACCAGGACTCCTGCACCTCATCTATCTGGATGAAGCCTGGTGTCTTGGCGACAACCTGGTAGTGATCCTCGTAGATAATCTCACCGGGGGTGTTGGTGTAGACGAGGAAGCAGGGGTGATTGTATCGCTCAAGAAGCCACATTGCGGGGCGGATCATCTTGAGCATCTCATCGGCATTTTCGGTCTTGAACCAGCATACGACCGGTTCCTGATTCCTGCAGGCCTCCGGCCAGGGAAGGGTCTCTGCAAACCAGGAGTCTATCTCTTTAAAGAGGTCTACATCCTCCTCATCCATGACATCGTCACGTATAAGCTGCCAGCACATGCTGAAGATACCCTTGGCGTACATTGTGTTTTTTGCCACTTCATTGCCCTGGATACGCGCGTATTTAAACTGCATACGAACACCACCTTACTTAATATTGTAAGTAAATGTAGGAATTTGTAAAGAATATAGTGTATAATACAGGTGTAAACTGACATTTCCGGAGGAAGTATGACGTTTGAAGTGACGTATCTCCGGGCCGTTGTTTTCATAACGGTCCTGTGGGTGTTGCTGCGGGCAATAGTATGCGTAAAAGAGAAGAAATTCGATTTAAAGCACGAGTGCAGACTCCTGCTTGTTTACGTGTGCCTTGTGGTCATAACGAGGTTTGTGTATTTCCCGCTCCACCATGTGGACGGTCATATAGGTCTTCTTTACTTTGACTCGGAGCGCATACTTCCCTTCAGGCTGAACTTCAGGGTCTTCTCCGTGCGCGACTATCATTACAGAGGCTGGCTCGGAAATTACATAGGCAATGTGCTGATGTTCGTTCCGGTCGGACTCATCTGGCCATATTGCTTTGAGAAACTGAACCGCTTGTGGAAGGTCTTCCTTGCGGGATTTACCTTTTCGCTTCTGATTGAGCTCTCACAGCTTCTCTTCTACAACAGAACGACCGATATAGACGACCTCATCCAGAACACTTTCGGTGTCCTCATAGGCGCTGCAATCTACTTCCTCGCAGTGTTCATTCAGAAAAGGAACAGAGAGCGAAAAGAAGCAGAATAAAAAAGAAAAAGGAAATAAACAAAAATACAATTAAAAGCCCCGCAGAAGCGGGGCTTTTATTTTTATATATTATATGCTATTATAATAGACCGAAGAATTGTACACAACTTAATTTCAGCACAGAAAGAAGTCAGAAATGATCCAGGTTAAAGGCATAAGCAAGGAGTACAGGACAGGCGAATTCGTGCAGAAGGCGCTTGACGATGTAACTCTCGCGTTTCGTGATAATGAGTTCGTAGCCGTACTGGGACCGAGCGGTTCCGGTAAGACTACTCTTTTAAATGTCATAGGCGGTCTCGACCGCTATGACAGCGGCGACCTCATAATAAACGGCACTTCAACAAAGGAATACAAAGACCGCGACTGGGACGCATACCGTAACCACTCGGTCGGTTTTATCTTCCAGAGCTATAACTTAATACCTCACCAGACGGTTCTTGCAAACGTCGAGCTCGCCCTCACCATCGCCGGCATCTCCAAGGAGGAGCGTACAAAAAGGGCGACGGAGGCCCTCGAGCGGGTCGGTCTCGGCGAACACATAAACAAGAAGCCGAGCCAGCTCTCGGGCGGCCAGATGCAGCGTGTGGCAATAGCCAGAGCGCTGATAAACGAGCCGACCATCCTGCTCGCCGACGAGCCCACGGGCGCTCTCGACAGTGAGACGAGCGTCTCCGTAATGGACCTTCTGAAAGAGGTCGCGAAGGACCGCCTCGTCGTCATGGTAACGCACAACCCGGAACTTGCCGAGGAGTACGCAAACAGGATTGTCGAACTCAAAGACGGACATATTGTCGGTGACACGAATCCCTTTGAGCCGGAAAATGCAGAGCCAACGGACAGTAAGCGTCTCGGCAAGGCCTCAATGTCCTTCATGACGGCCCTGGGACTGAGCTTCAACAACCTGCGCACGAAACTGCGACGCACCCTGCTCGTCTCATTTGCGGGTTCAATAGGAATAATAGGCATAGCCCTCATCCTCTCGCTCTCAAACGGCATGAACCGGTATATGGACAACATTCAGAAGGACACCCTGAGTGAGTACCCGGTCGAGCTCTTCAGGAGCAGTTTTGACCTCTCGATAATGGACCCCGACAATCAGTATTTTGAAAACGCGGTAGCGAAGAAGGGCAAGGAGGTCACGGAGAGTCAGACAATGGCATACTGGCTCTCATCGGTTTCGAGGAATGACCTCAAGTCCTTCAAGAAATACCTCGACAAGAACAAGGGAAAACTCGACAGGTATTCGCAAAACATAGAGTACAAATACGACATAACCCCGATAATCTACCTTCCCGACTCGAAAAAGCCGATGAAGGTAAACCCTAATGAGAGCTTCTCTTCAATAGGTTTTTTCAGCGGAAACTTCATGTCGGGCATGTTTGACACCTTCTCCCAGATGCCCGAAAACAGGAGCTTCTTTGAGAAGCAGTACGATGTCAAGGCCGGCAGATGGCCCCACAAGTATGACGAGCTTGTTCTCGTCCTGTCCTCGGAGGGCTGGATTTCCGACATCACCCTCTACTCCATAGGCATGAAGGACAGCAGCAAGCTTGAGGCTATGATGAACGCATATATGACGGGCGGCAAGGTTGAAGTGAGCGACAAAAATGCCACTTTCAAATACGATGATTTCATAGGCCTTGAGTTTAAACTCGTCGACTCGTCAAAGTACTATAAATATGACGAGGAGGTCGGTGTATGGACGGACAAGTCCGGCGACACCGAGCTTATAAAAGACCTCATCGACAAGGGCGACACGCTTAAAATTGTCGGTGTCGTCCAGGCGAAGGCCGACTCCTCGGTCGCCGTTTTAAGTGACGGCATAAACTACACACCCGAACTCACCAGACACGTCATAGACGCGGCTGATGACAGTGAGATTGTAAAGGCACAGCTTGCAGATCCGAAGACGAATGTCCTCACCGGACAGCCCTTCGGCGACGAGGAGAGCGCGGGTCTTCCCGACCTCCTCTCACTCTTCTCAATAGACGAGTCGGCAATGGCTAATGCCTTCTCAATTGACCAAAACTACAACCTTCCGGAGATGAGCGATGAAGACATAGCTCAGCTTCTTGACGGAATTGAAATAGATGCGTCACCCGAAAAGATGAACGCATTCTTAAACGAGATAGTGGCCTCGTACCTGAAATACGGTGCGAACGACCCGTACACTGACTATGCGAAACTTCCTGACGCGCTTCAGGCATACATCACCACAACCGAGGCCCGCAAGATAGTTCAGGATGACCTCACGGAGATAGTTGACGCGACCGGTGCAGATGTAATAACCACCGACCGCATAAACTCTCTCATCACGCGTGTCACGTCAGGGTATGCGCAGTATGCCATAAGCCATCCCGGCACGGATTTACAGGCATATCTCGACACACCCGAGGCACGCGCGATAATCGAGGAGGAGACGAACGCGCTCCTCGATGAACTCGCGCAGAATATTACCGAGGAGGATACGGAGAAGATAGTCTCCGACCTGCTCGCGGGATATGAAAAATACGCACAGGCGAACAAGAAACCCAGGCCCTCACTCTTCTCAGACTCGTTTGCGAAGTATCTTGAGACGGAGGCCGCAAGGGCGATAATAAGCAACGCCGTCGCGAGCATGGTCGACACGTCAGACGTAGACGCGACGGACGCCATGAGCGAGGCCCTTCCGGCCATACTTCAGGACTTTATGACAAACGCCGTCTCTTTCAACGAGGAGGCCTTCGCAAACGCCTTTTCCATGAATATGGGTGAGGGCGACATGCGCGACATGATTTCCTCATTCCTGCAGGGCGGTTCCGCCACATATGACGACAACCTCGCGCTCTTCGGCTATGCCGACCTTGAAGACCCCTATGAGATAGTCATATATCCCAGGAACTTCGAGAGCAAGGCGGGTGTTGTCAGCTTCATAGACGACTACAACGCCAAGGCCTTGAAGGCCGGCGACGAGAGTAAGGTAATCCGACACTCCGACATGGTCGGAACAATAATGAGCTCGGTCACGAAGATAATCAATGCCATAAGCTATGTTTTAGTCGCCTTCGTCGCCGTCTCACTTCTTGTCTCATCGATAATGATAGGTGTCATCACCTACATCTCCGTACTTGAGCGTAACAAGGAGATAGGTATACTCCGAGCCATAGGCGCCTCAAAGCGCAACATCTCGTCCGTCTTCAACGCCGAGACCTTTATAATAGGCGCTCTTTCGGGCATAATCGGAATTGTTCTGAGCGAGCTGGCGCTGATTCCCATCAACTACCTCATCCATCAGCTTTCGAATCAGCCTGACCTCTCAGCCTACCTGCCCGTACTCACCGCAGGAGGACTCATAATCCTGAGCATAATTCTCACCCTGATAGGCGGTCTCATCCCCTCAAGAAGTGCCGCCAAGAGCGATCCCGTAGCGGCTCTCCGAACCGAATAGTAATAATTGTTTACACCGGCATTCTTTGATATAATAAAACTGTTGTAGAAAAATAACAGAAAAGCAAAAACCAAACAAAACCAAAAACAAAAAGCAACGGAGGCATAGCAATGAAAAAATTCATAGCGGCAATAATCTGTCTCGCATTAATCTTCAGTTTCGCAGCCTGCAGTGCAGACAAAGGCAGTGCAGACAACAATACCGGCGATGTATTGTCACTCACCTCAATCAGCGACATTGTAAAACTCGCCACTGACTCAAACTCAGCCGGCTGGGATGACAACAAATACATCTATGCTTTCACCATCGGTGAAAAGTCATACAGAGCCGTAGCTGAAATCAATGCCGATATCGGTTCGAAGATAGGCGAACTTGATTTCATGGACGAGCAGTACAATGAAAAACTCGCTGACATCCTCAAGGATGCCAAGCTCGTTGAAATCAAGGACATCTCCGACGGCATGATGCCTCAGGCAGACCTTGACAAGTTTGTCGGCAAGACCGGCAAGGACCTCATCGAGGCCGGTTTCGAGAGCGGCAGCAGCTACTTCATCAACGAGGATCAGATAGAGATCAAACTCGCCAACGGCTTCTATGAGTACTCCGTACAGTTTACCGGTAATGTAACCCCAGAGGCCCTCGATGAGGATTTTGACGCGGCCATTGCCGACCTCACGGTAAAATCAATAACCTACAGCAACATCTCAGACAAAGTGACTGACTTAGACTGAAACAGACTAAAATAAAGATTCGCATATAAACCGAGGGAAAATAATGGAAAACATTCTCAGAATGGGTAAGTTCCGGGATAAGGTCCTCGTGGTTGAAGATGAGTTCATCAACCGTGAGATTCTCGGACACATACTTGAAGGATCATATGACGTAACACTCGCGGAGAACGGCCGCGAAGCAATTGAAATCGTTGCAAAGAACAAGGTTCCTTTTTCGCTCATACTGCTCGATCTCCTCATGCCTGACATGGACGGCTTTAAATTCCTTGAGGAGACAAAAGACGACGAAAAAATCAAAAATATACCCATAATCGTCATGACTTCCGACGAGTCGGCCGAGGTCGACTGCATCAAGCACGGCGCTGTCGACTTCATCACAAAGCCGTATATGCCCGAAGTCATTCTCGCACGCTGCGAGCGTATCATCGAACTCTACAAGAACAAGAGCATCATCCGTTCCGCAGAGAAGGATGAACTCACCGGTCTCTACTCAAAGGACTTCTTCTTTGAGTATATCCGTCAGATAGAGTCCCGTGAGGAACAGAAACCGATGGACGCTGTTGTCGTCAACATCGAGCATTTCCACATGATAAACGAGATGTACGGCCGTGACGTAGGCGACGAGATCCTTAAACTCGTAGGCACAAAACTTCCCGATGCCTTCATCACGAGCGTCGCCAAGGAAGATGCGACATACTGTCCCGTGGTTTTAGGCTGTCGTCCCGACTCCGACGTCTTCTATCTCTACTCCGAGCACAACGGGGAATACGGCGAACTCTTCGGGGAACTCCAGGATGAAATAATCAGGCTCGCTCCCGTGCCTCACGTCCGTCTCCGCGTCGGCATCTACCACAATGTTGACAAGAGCGAGAGCGTCGAGAGCCGTTTCGACCACGCGAAGCTCGCCTGCGACAAAATCCGTGACGACTTCACCAAGCAGATTGAAATATACAGCAAGGAGCAGAACGAGTCCGACCTGTACCACGAGCGCCTCATCAGCGACATGGAAGAGGCAATCGAGAACAAGGACTTCGTGGTCTACTTCCAGCCCAAATACAACATTCAGAAGGGCGACAAGCCCGTCCTCTCGAGCGCAGAGGCCCTCATCCGCTGGAACCACAGGGAACTCGGCATGATAAGCCCGGGCGACTTTATCCCGCTCTTCGAAAGCAACGGCCTTGTCCAGAAACTCGACTACTATGTCTGGTGCGGAGCAGCCGAAGCCATAAAACTCTGGCGTGACAAATACGGCGTCACCGTCCCTGTTTCCGTTAACGTTTCGCGTGTCGATGTATACGACCCCGAACTCGAGAACAAACTCCTCGACATCCTGGACAGAAACGGTCTCACACCTGCGGACATGATGCTTGAGATAACCGAATCCGCCTACTCAGACGATTCAACAGGCCTCGCCGAAACGGTCAGAAGCCTCCAGAGCAAAGGTTTCAAAATAGAGATGGACGACTTCGGTTCCGGCTATTCAGCCCTCAACACAATAACGACCCTTCCCTTTGACATCCTCAAGATGGACATGAAGTTTGTCCGCAACATAAACAAGGACGAAAAGAGCCTGAAACTCGTCGAACTCGTAATGGAAATCGCCCGTTTCATGAACGTCCCCGTAGTCGCAGAAGGTGTTGAAGACGAAGACCAGCTCACCAAACTCAAAGACATGGGCTGCGAAGTCATCCAGGGCTTCTACTTCTCCCGTCCCGTCCCCGAAGCAGACTTCCGCGCCTTCATCGAGAAGGAAATAAACAAATAAAAAAACAAACAACAAAACAAAAAAATAAAAAATAAAAAAAGCAAATAAGCAAAAGAGGAAACTAAAATGACACTAGATCAACTCAAAGCCTTCGGCGCTGACACCGATACAGGTCTCCAGCGTTGCATTAACAACGAGGACTTCTACCTGACCCTTGTCAGGAAAGCACTCAGCGACGACAGTTTCGACAAACTTAAAGAGGCCATTGACACCAATGACTATGACACCGCCTTTGAAATCTCCCATGCTCTCAAAGGCGTACTTGCCAACCTTGCCCTCACTCCTCTTGCAGACCCCGTCATCGAAATGATGGAGCTCCTCAGAAACAGAACAGACATGGACTACACTCCCCTCATGGACACAGTCCTTCAAAAGTACGCTGAGCTCAAAGAGATGCTGTAAGAAACAAAGAAAAAACAAAACAATAAAACTAAGAAAAAACAAAAAATGAAAATCGGAATAGTAATAGCAATTGCCAGAGAATTAAAAGCTTTCTTAGAAAGCAATTACAGTATTGAAGTAATCAACGAAGGCACTAAGGAAGTTTATAAAACCCAAATAAACAACAATGAGCTTTATGCAATCAAGTCCGGTTACGGCCTCATAGACGCCGCAGCCGCGACTCAGTTTCTCATTACAAAATACGGCTGCGAAATCATACTTAATTTCGGCGTAACCGGAGCCCTGACAAGGGACCTCAAGGTTGATGACCTCTTTGTCGTAACAAAGACCATAAACCACGACTATGACGTCTCACCCATTGACCCCGTCAAACTCCACCAGTACGAGGAATTCCCTGACGAGTTCATACCGCTCGACAAAGACCTGATCGAACTTGCAAAAAGCATAAGACCTGACCTGAAAGAGGCCATAGACGCCTCAGGTGACCGCTTCATAGAGAAAAGAGAGGACAAGACATATCTTGCCAGCCTCGGCTGCAATATCTGCGACATGGAAATAGCCGCAATAGCCCGCACAGCCTGCTTAAACAACGCAAGAGCCCTCTCAATCAAATGCATTTCCGACACCTTTGACGGCGATGGCGGCGACTTCAACACCAATGTCACAAACAGCGCCAACAAAGCCTTCAGCCTTCTCAAAGACATAATTGAACAGCTGTAAACAGCAAAAAAGAACTGCAAAAACCAAATAAACAAAAGAACAAAATAAAAAGTACAGACAAGAAAAATAACTGTTGAAAAACAACACCAAAACAGTTATAATCTTGTCTGTACCGCATACGGGGGTATAGCTCAGCTGGGAGAGCGCTTGAATGGCATTCAAGAGGTCAGCGGTTCGATCCCGCTTATCTCCACCAGGTACAAAAACGGCCTGATTTCATTTGAAATCAGGCCGTTTTACTTGAAAACTAAAACTAAACAAGTATAATAAGAGTCAAGAGTTTTTGGCCGACAAGGCCATAAAAATGATAATTTGACCGACGAGGTCACTTCGGTTATCCGAAGCAGGGTATGGTTAGCGCCATACTCATATTTGAATATTTGGGCTGGTCGTTATGACCCGGGTCCACATTTTGGCGGGTAAGACACCCGCCATTTTTTGTGAGGTCGAAAGATTCGACCTCACGGAAAACCTTGTTCCTAGGGCTATTCCTTTTCGTTTCGAAGAATAGTCCAATGCAATCTTGATGTCAAAATATTTGACATCAAGTTGGGGCGGTTCCGAACACCTCCCTTTTTGAAAAATTCCATTTTTGACCTCGACAAACAGGCAATAATTGATATAATTATAACAACAAATAGACTGCAAGCAGTCGCGAAAGGACTCTCTTTAAGGACAAGATTCTTTAAGTGAAAGAGATATGCGGCTTGGACTTGTGCCAGAGGAACTCATACCGATTCTAAGATTTGTATGAAACCCCCTGCCACAGATCCAAGCCGCGTTTTTTTATTTTATTTTCAGGAGGTACAAAAAATGAAAAACCAGGAAGAAACCAAAAAGGAAATTGCCATTATCGACGAACACACTCTTGCGGATAAAATCTACATTATTCGCGGAGTAAAAGTTATGCCGGACTTTGAATTGGCCGAAATCTACGGCTACACGACAAAAGCTTTTAACCAACAAGTGAAAAGAAACATTGAGAAATTTGAGGAGGATTTTAGATTTCAGTTGACACGTGAAGAACTTGACAATTTGGTGAGGTCACAAAATGTGACCTCACGGGAAACATTGTTCCTAGGGCAATCCGGCGGTTCTCGATACCTTCCTTATGCCTTCACCGAACAAGGCATCTATTAAAATTAGGTGGCAAAAATGTGCAAGATATTATTGTCGATTAATCCTGAACATGTCGCAAATATAATGGCTGGTGTTAAGCTGTACGAATTCAGAAAGATTCAATGTAAAGAGAAAGTTGATAAGATAATTATCTACTCAACTTCACCTGTTATGAAAGTTGTAGGTGAAGCGGATGTTGAAGAAATAATTGTTGATGAGCCGGAAAAAGTTTGGGATATCACCGGTCAAAATTCCGGAATTTCAAAGGCTTTTTTTGATAGTTACTATAGGAACAGCGATAAGGCTGTTGCCTATAAACTTGCAAATGTCAAGAAATACAAAAAACCACAGTCACTTTTAAATTACGGAGTTAAGAATGCTCCTCAATCTTTTGTGTATGTATAGGAAAGAGAGACCGCTTGTGTTAGCAAGCGGTCCTTTTCTGCTACTGATACTTATTTATATCAGCAATAAGTCCCATTAATGACCTCGACAAACAGGCAATAATTGATATAATTAAAACAACAAATAGACTGCAAGCAGTCGCGAAAGGACTCTCTTTAAGGACAAGATTCTTTAAGTGAAAGAGATACGCGGCTTGGACTTGTGCCAGAGGAACTCATACCGATTCTAAGATTCGTATGAAACCCTCTGTCACTGCTCCAAGCCGCGTTTTTTTATTTTATTTTTTCAGGAGGTACAAAAAATGAAAAATCTGGAAGAAAACAAACAGGAAATCGCCATAATTGACGAATTCACTCTTGCGGACAAAATCTACACAATCCGCGGAAAAAAGGTAATGTTGGATTTTGAGCTGGCCGAAATTTACGGATATGAAACAAAGCGTTTTAATGAACAAGTAAAGAACAATATTGAAAAATTTGATGAAGATTTTCGGTTTCAACTTCTGGAGAAAGAGCTTAATGAAATCTTGAGGTCGAAAAATTCGACCTCAAGTTGGGGCGGTTCTCGATACCTTCCTTATGCCTTCACCGAACAAGGCATCTATATGCTCATGACAGTCCTCAGAGGTGAACTTGCCGTAAAACAAAGCAAAGCCCTCATCCGTACTTTTAAGGCGATGAAAGACTATGTCATAGAAAACAGAAATGTTATCGGAGAAAATGAATATCTCCGTATGTCTCTTCAAATAACGGACAGTATCAAGGAAACGGTACAGATGAGGACCGAATTAAATGAATTGGGAAATCAAATGAGCAGTGTAATGGAAAAAATGAGCAATGTAGTTGAGCGCTCAGAAATAGCTCCTTTCATGCTTGATATGGGAAAACCCGCCGAAAAGAAGGAATACCTGTTCTTTAATGGTCAACCTTTGAAAGCAGCAACTCTGTATATTGATTTGTACAGCAGCGCAGAAAAATCAATATACATAATAGACAACTATATCAGCACTAAAACACTTCATCTCCTGCAGGAGGTAAAAGACGGTGTTGATGTTGTGATCTTCAGTGATAACATCGGTCACGGACTCAGAAAAAGCGATATTGACGATTTTAATAAGGAGTTTCCCAATATCAATTTGAGTTTTTGCAAAACAAACGGCGCCGCACATGACCGTTTCATTATTCTGGATTATAAAACGAAAAATGAAAGACTTTTCCACTGCGGCGCCTCCTCAAAAGATGCAGGCTACAAAATCACTGCAATTTCGGAACTCCGGACACCATCAATAAAAGAAGCATTTCATTCTCATATTGAAGCCTTCCTCAAAAAATCTTAGCAGCCATCATAACCCTTCAAAGGCAGCCGCAAAACGCGGCTGCTTTTTTTCGCGAAAATTTCATCTCCTGGTACGGAAGAGCGATTTGGAACTTTACAAGGAATTGTTCCCGTGGCTACTTCCGTACTGATTTTTTACAATAGGAGGTGTAATTCCGATGAAGGGAGGATTACCCATTACGGATCAAAGCAAAGTCACAAGCAAGGACTTAAGCGGAGTGTATGCAGAGATTGCCGACCTACTGGGAATTGACGCGGCACGAAAGCTTCATGCCGCCTTCCACGGCCAGCAGATAACCTTGCCTGTCCACTTCTACTCGAGAGAATTCCTTGAAAAGCAAATCCTCAGCGAGTACGACGGCACCAACATCAAGTCCCTTGCCACCAAATACAACTACAGCGAAAAATGGATCCGTAAAATAATCAACCAGAACAGGGAGGAAAACAAATGAAAAGATTTTTAGCATTAATGCTTGCAGCAGTTATGGTGTTCAGCCTTACCGCCTGCGGCGACAAGGACACATCATCAAAGAATAATACTGAAAAAACAACTTCTTCATCCAAAAGCAAGAATAAAAGTGTTAAGTTCGACTCATATGAAGAAATAACACTTGCCATCACTGAAGACAAAGATTCAACCTTTGAAGAGATTAAAACTAAAATTGACGCGATAAATGAAAATGTAACCGATTTTGACGGATATACCAAAAATACCGACAAAATAGCTGAATGGTATGCATTCTCAATTGAGACTTCACAGGCTTTTTATGTGCGCCTTCAGGACTATGTTGTCCAGTATTACAGATTAATTCTCAAAATTGACGGAATTAAGGACTATAAGACATGGGACCGTGCCATGAGCGACATTTACGATGCATGGAACGATGCCATGGATGACTACTACAAAAGTTGGAATCGTCTCTTTGACGACGTCTATGATTTCTATAACGATATAATAGACGATGCCCATGATGATTACGATTATGATACAGTTTCTGATGCCTGGGACGAAATGTATGACCTGCATTCCGACAGCTGGGATGATATGTATGACAATCACAGCGATGCCTGGAGCGATATGTATGACAACCATTCCGATGTATGGGGTCTCTTCTATGACGGTGAAGATGACATAGACAGCGTCCTCAAACTTCCGGAAAGCTCATCAAAATCATCAGATACCGACAAAGAGAGCAAAGAATCCAAGGACACCTCAAAAGATGACTCAAAGAAAAACAAGAAGTCATCCGATGCGGATTACAAAGAGTTCTGGGATACCTACGAAGAATTCATGAATGAATATTGTGAGTTTATGGAAACATACGATTCCAGCGATTTATCAGCACTTGTTCAATATGCAACACTCATGGAAAAGTATTCTGAGTTCGCAAAAGCAGCAGACGAACGCAAAGATAGCGATATGTCTGATGAAGAAGCCGCCTATGCACTTCAGGTAGAATCCAGAGTTCTTGAAAAACTTGCAGCTGTTCAATAACACTTAAAACACAAAGCCCGCTCTTCGGAGCGGGCCTTTTCATTCGCGTAAATATTTTTTTCTGTTATGAGAAGAAATGATTTTAAGGAGGAACAATATGAACAAAAAAATGAGGACTGCAGTAAAATTAATGCTGGTAATTTCTCTCGTTGGTATGCTGATGGTTGTTTCGCACGCAATGGGTCGAAATGAAGCAAGATTGGAATTTGAATCTCAAAGAGCCAAAGAAAAGGAAGTGATTGTTATCAAAGATGATTTTAACTGGACTGCGAGCCGCTTGGGTAAAATGATTCCTATCCCGGCTTACACTAAATCAAAGATTGAAGTGGATAAACTTGATCAATTTGTGGTTTTCTTCAGTGACATATCAGAAGAGCGCTTTGATAAGTATGTTGAAGAATGCAAAGAAGCAGGATTCTATATCAATCAAGTCAGAGATTTTGATTCTGACAAAATGGAATATTATTCTGCAGAAAACGAAGATGAGGTCCTTCTCAAACTGAAACATGTAGAGTTTGATATTCTCCGCATTGAACTAATCTCTCCCGAATACGACTGGGACAGTTATCTGAAATTCCAAGAGTCTTATAATGCTTTTATGTCAGATTTCACACCAAAAGATTTTAGTGAAATCGAAACATATTTGGCTTTTTCGGACAGATATTGTGAGTGAGAGGAAAAATTTAAAGAAAGAGAGGGCTAATATGCAGCCCTCTCCTATTATTTCAGTTTTATCCAGCAATACTGGAATCTTTTGAATTTTTAACCCATTGTTTTAAAGCAGCAATCGCAAGCTCCATTTTTTCTAGGTTTTCTTCTATGCGCTCGTAATCAGCCAATTCGTCTTCTGTTATTTCACCATCTTCGCTTATTTCTAAAAGTCGCTCTTTGTCATGGTTAAGTTTATTAAGCTTAGTCAGAATCTCAATAGTAACTGTTGGAAGGTCTTTAACTTCAACTTTAGGAACGTAACAAAGGCCTATTGGACAATCATGCATACAAAAATAACTGCACAGATTTGGTTCGTTATAGGCATTTGCCATATTTAGAACATCATCTGCATTAATTTGTCCGTTTTCCATGCGCTCTAGTTTGCTTTCAGAAACATTCAGTATTATTGCTGCTTCTTCACGCGTATAGCCTTTTGCTTCTCTAGTAAGTTGATAATCATCTTTGTTCTCTTTTGTTGAAGCCCTTCCCATTATTATTCCTCCTAAATTAATTCTAAACTGATTATAAGTTAATTAAAAGGCAAAAACAATTCTATTTCCCAAAAAATGAGGAAATAGACGCTTTATCTGCCCAAACCTTGATAAGGAAAATGCGATAACTACGTTATACAATATAGTTGCAGCAAGAGAGACGGCGCTGTAAATTTAAGAAACAGAAAGGAGGAATCCAAATGACGGTAGCCGAAAGAATTGAAATTGCTCAATTGTTGCAGAAGATGAAAGACAAATCTGTTTATTCTAAAGAAATTGGTCTTAACAATAAAAGCCAATTAAAGGAGGTTAATAATGACAAACTTTTCATTAACATTACCAGAGATATCCATTAAAAATTTTGATGAGATAATGGATCATTTGAAAGCAATAAGGTTTAACTCAAATATAGAGATAATCGAACCAGAAGTTGCAAAAGAGATGCTTAAAAATATCCCGGTTAATATTAAAGATGCTGCAAAATCGACATTAGAATCCATTGATAAGGAAGTAGCAGGAAACGATAAATCAATGGAAAAATTTGCAGATATGTGCATTAATGAAGAAAATGCTTGTATAAGGCTTGCGGAGAAAGCTGAAGACTTTGACGATGCAAAATACTGGATTGAGCGAGCCGCAGAGCCAAGAAGGGCATATGCAGAAAAGGATACGGAAAATAAGGGACATAAAAGGCTTATGGCAGGAATTAAATTTGCTGTATTCTTTGTGTTGGGAATCTTTTTTGGTAGCCATTTCGGTACGTCAAAAGCCAAATAAAACTTAATAGGAATGATATAAATGATTAACGTTTTTTATAAAACGTGGCCCCGTATTAGTTTACGGGGCATTTTTTATGGTTTGTTGAATAACTATATGCTCCAATATTTAAGTCCCATTTTTGAACTCGACAAACAAAAAGAAAGCAATTATAGTTAAAGCATAAGGAGGGGAATAGTATGGATTTTAGCAAGAAGGACTTTAATGGTCCCGTACTCGGCAATAAAGGGTCATTTTCAAACGTCGGAAACGTAAGTTTCTCTAACGATGGATCCAGCTATGTCCATATGGACAACTCTCTCTATGGCTCCGACACGGGTATGCATGACTTCGGAGGCTCTATGTTCGGAAGTGCCAATGGCAAATTCGGCAGCGTTACTAATGTCGGAAATACTTTCTTTGCCTCTGACGGCACAAGATACACCAAAATCGGCAACACCCTTCACGGCTCAGATGGATCCTTCTACAGCAACGTCAGGAGCAAATCTGCTGCAAAGCGTATTGCCGCCATGAACCTTAACAAGAAAAAGAAGTAACCGGCAATTTAAGGAGGAATATTAATGATCTTCTCCAACAAAGGTAAGAAAACCTGGGAAACCGATAATGGTTTCAATAATGATGGTACAAGGTTTTTCAACGACGGTAACATATTCCGTGGGGCCGGTCAGAACTTCTGGGACAACGGTTCTTTCATGACCGGAGGAAATAACGGTACCATCCATAAGAATGCACAGAATAATATGTTGAATCAAAATGGCACCAACTATTGGTTTGATAATAAAAGTAATACTCTTCGTTCATCGAAAGGCGACACTTTCTGGGGCGTAAACTCCCTTGACGATGCCGCCCGCCTCATAGCAATGAATGATGTCGATGATGATTTTTAATGGGCAATCAGCCCTTCCAATTTGCGTGTGTTTTTGTTGTCATACCACCTAAGCGAAAAGCAGCTGCAGAAATGCAGCTGCTTTTCGCTTTATTACCATTGATACTTATCCATATCAACAAAGCCATCCACTACTTCAATGCCGTCTGCTTTAAGCCTTGCTGCCTGTGCTTCGGCTCCGCCGAAGACAAAGTCTGCAGCAAGTGCTCCGCTCGCGGCTACCACTTTATAG
>Ga0247609_10000830_pt1 | contig 39884 bp, 23 predicted proteins | sample 172DNAGHGlowgp2_FD_193487 | JGI IMG/M metagenome (GOLD analysis project Ga0247609, IMG submission 193487) | Sheep rumen microbial communities from Palmerston North, Manawatu-Wanganui, New Zealand - 1728 DNA GHGlow gp2 | ecosystem: Host-associated > Mammals > Digestive system > Stomach > Rumen ... | reverse complement strand
CAGTACGGGCATGGTTGATGTTCTGGCGCTGACGCACGGTCTTGTGCCCGTACTGGCTCATGGCTTCATCGTCTTTGGCGATGGTCACGTAGTCAATCATGTCGCGTACATTATTAAAGAACACATTGCTCGAGGCGGAGAACCATCTGTAGTTGTACTCTGCATTGAAACCGAAATAGTTGTTTTTCTCAGGTTTCAGATTCTTGTTGCCGATGGTCATGCGGTCGGTGGTCTTGGCGATGTCGGTGGCATAGACCTCGCTGAGCGACGGAGCCTTGTAGCCTGCGGCATAGTTGGCACGAAGAATGAGTGGACCGAAGGTGTACTTGATAGAGGCGTTGGGGGTGGCGTGACTGCCGAACACGTTATGATAGAGATAGCGTACGCCTACCATGGCCTGCAGTTGCTTAAGGATGGTGATTTCATCTTGAGCGAAGAAGGCTATGGTGTTGTCTGTCTCCTTGTCAATATTGTCGGACACACTCTTCAAGGCATTGAAGATGAAGTCGGTACCTACGCTTAACTTATTGTATGAGCCCAGATTGAAGATACCTTTTACGGTGGCGTTATGGAATCGGGTGCGCTTCCTGAGTATTTTGTCACCAGCAGCGAAATTTCCGCTTTCCTTGTAATAATCGTAGCGGCTGTTGGAGATGTCGGTGTTGAAGTCGGCAGTCAGGAAGTTGCCGTTGTTTAGGAGCCATTTCGAGCCAAGGGCGTATCCGTATGTCTCATGGTCCACATCGTAGGCATAGACATCGTAAGGACGGTCTGTCTTGTTGCGGTAGTAGTTGCCTAAAGCGTAGAAGTTCAACTTGTCGTTGACATCGAAGGTCAGCCGCTCCGAGAATGCGTTGGTGTTGAAACCAGTGGAGGCGATTTTCTGTGTCTCTACCAATTCGTCTTTCTTCTCTTCGTAGGGCGATAGTTGCCAATTGTCAGCATGCTCATATTTATAAGAGGTGTAACTTCCAATCTTGCCTTTCTGGACATCAACGTTCACACTTTCTGTCACCCTGCTTTTGCTCCTCACCTTGGTGTCGTTCTGGACGGAGATGGTGTTCTTGGCATCGTCCGTGATGATGTTGATGACACCACCTAGGGCATTCGTACCATAAAGTGTACTCGATGCGCCGTTGAGCAATTCTATACGTTTGATGTTCTTCACGTTGATGCGCTGGAAAATGTCATCGCCAGCCATATAGCGGCCGTTCAGGAGGAACACGAAATAGTCGTCGCCCAGACCGTTGAAGTTCAGGAATGTACCCATACCGTTGGTCATCGATGAGAAGGTCGGGGTAAGGAATTGCAAGGCTTCTTCCAGACTGGTGGCGTTGGTGTTGGCGATTTCCTGTTGGGTGATGACATGGACGGGGACTGGTGAGTCTTTCAACCTGTGATGTGTGCCTGTTCCCGTCACTACTACCTGACCGATATTCACATGACTCTCATTCAATGAGATGACTATCTGCGAATCACTCCCCTCAATGGTTTTGCTTTGGGGTTCGTAACTGACATGAGTGAAGCTCACAGTATGCTTTCCGTCGGACAGACCATTGACGCTGAATTCACCAAGCGCATTGGTGACAGATTTCTGCATACTCTTATCCACACGAATGTTTACTCCCGCTACAGGTCGGTGGGTACTTGCGTCAACAACTTTACCACTGATAGACACTTGGGCCATCATACGTAAGGACATGAATGTACATAATACACTCAATAAAACAATTCTTTTCACGTTCCTCAAAATAGATGTAATACCGACTTATCCGACAACCCTGTTCCCGAGGTGCTATGGATATTCATTTACAAATGGCAGGTTTCCTGACTTTCCCCTGAAGAACGCCTTCCCAAAAGTTCTTGATGTTTTCTACTTCTTAAAAGCAATGGCTATCCTTATGATAGTCTTTACTATTGTGATTCAGAAAACTACGAGAATCTCTCAGTGGCTCTCTTTGTTCTTTCACAAAAACCGGAGATTACAGTAGCGGGCACTGTTCAGGTTTTTCACCTGATTCCCTTTTATATCCCAGACCGAAATCCGGAATATCACCAATTGCACTGCAAAGTTACGAATAAGTGAGCGAAATGCAAAAGGAAAACTTGTTTTTCTTTTCATTTCCGAACGGGAGTAACTTCGGCGCAGCCAAAGTAAGAATAAGTGAGCGAAATGCATCATTTCCGAACGGGAGTAACTTGAGTCACATTTTTTTTATACTTTTGCATCAAATATGGATAATAGAACAAATTGAGATGCAATCCAACGTCATGACAGATTCCTCATCATTTCTCATTGCTGCCACCAACTCAGGTTGTGGCAAGACCACTGTGACTATCGGACTGCTCAGGGCCTTGAAAAGAAAAGGCGTTGCTGTGCGTCCCTACAAATGCGGTCCCGACTATATTGACACACAATATCATCGGATGGCTTCAGGTGTAGATTCTGTCAATCTCGATTCACGCTTCACCACCCCTGAACATCTGCGAGAGATTTATGCCCATTACTCATCACGTGTCAATGTTGTCGAGGGAGTAATGGGGCTTTTCGACGGTTTCGACCGCGACCATGGCAGTTCGGCTGAAATCGCATCAATGATTCATATACCAGTGGTCCTTGTCGTGAATGCCAGGAGTATGGCTTACAGCGCAGCAGCCATGATTCATGGATTCTCCTCTTTCCGCAACGATATTAAAGTGGTGGGCGTCATCTTCAACCAAGTAGGTTCAGAACGCCATGCCTCGTTTCTTCGTCAGGCTTGCGAAGACACGCATATCCCCTGTTTGGGCTGTATTCCCCGAATCAAGGAAATGGAAATGCCCTCACGCCATCTGGGGCTGTCGCTCGAGAACGAGCGGCAGATGGAGGCGCTGATTACTTTTGCTGCAGATACCATGGAAAAGCATGTCGATATCACCCGTCTCCTTTCCTTAACATCCTTAGACTCAGAATTTTCATCAGCTTTAGGGAATCATTGTCTTCCGAATGATTCGATTCCGCCAATCAGTCTCTGCAATCTGAGGATTTCCGTTGCCCGTGATGAGGCTTTCAATTTCACCTATCTGGAAAATATAGACCGGTTGAAAGAAATGGGGACCGTGACCTTCTTCTCACCCATCCACGACGAACAACTGCCAACCACCGACTTGCTCTACATTCCTGGTGGCTATCCTGAGTTCTTCCTGAAAGAACTGGTGGAGAATACGAAGATGAAAGAGAGTGTCCGCGACTTCATCGAACATGGAGGAAAATGTCTGGCGGAGTGCGGTGGCATGATGTACCTCTGCGACAGCATCATCGGCATCGATGGCGTCTCCTATCCCATGGTTGGCATTCTGCACCAGACTGCCACCATGCAAGGCATGCGACTCCATCTCGGCTACCGGCAGTGGGATGGCATCACAACCGATGGAACGCCTTATTCCTTCAACGGTCATGAGTTCCATTACTCCCGAATCCTTGAAAACGAAACTACAGTCTATCGCCACAAGAACCTCCGCGCTTCCTACATCCACCTCTACTGGGGAGATAGAAATCTGTTGGAACTGTGGGGATAGATGTTTTTAGTACCTCCTTTTTAGTTGATTTTCGGCTTTAGTTCATCGGGCGATTCGTTGGTGAACATATCCACTGGTGGCGCCGTCTTGATGAAGAGGTTGTTGATCATCTCAGGTGTCACTGTGAAGTCGGGGCGGAAGTCGTCGCTTCTCATGTAGTCAAGGATGGAACGGCGCAACTGGCTGGCCACAATCCTGCGGTCGAGGTCGTTTGTGATGTCCATACTCGTCATCACCACCTTGCCTTTCAGCACGTTGGCTTCAAACAACATGCCAATCTTGCGGCTGATGAACCAAGTGTCGATGCTTTGGACGATGGGATGGAATCCCTTGGGGAAGTCGGTCAACTGCATCACCTGTGCGTTGTGGAGCAGTTCCCACCAGTTGATGTTGCTGAAATCGTCGGTGGGGAAGTCGCGGAAGACGGGGTGCTGACGGTCGATATAGGCACCAGTAGTGTGGGGTGGACGCATCTTGAACCAACTGGTGTTCCAGAACACAGGCAGGTAGTTTTGCACCACATCTTTGCCGTAGGAAATCTTGCCCGGGGAGGCAATCAGTACCTTGCCGCCTTTCTTCAATACTTTCAGTGCCTTGGCATCCAGGGTGTCGGTGATGTAAATGTTGTCTTTCGATGCCAGTTCCGACTGTTCGTCAGGATACACCCAGAAATCCCAATGGTTGTGATGGCCGTCAATCGTCACGGTCAAGGTCATTTTTTCTGCCTTCTTGATGTCGCTCAAAGGCAAGGGTATGTCGCCGATTTCGTTATAACCCACAGCGATGTCATTGCCACCGCCAACCACTCCTTGGCGCTCTATGTTTCCGTCCTCATGGGTGATGCGGTAGGTGGCGTTCTTGCCTTTCAGCTCCTGGCCTGTGTAATTGGATATGGCGATGCCTACAGTGGCGTTCTCCGTGTTCTTGAAAGTGAACTTCGGGAATCTGGCCAATGGAACCAATTCAGAGCAGAACTCAGTGAAATCATTGGCATTGCAGTAGCCTTTCTCACGGAAAAACACGTTCAGCACACCCACAAGGGCGGTGCCCTGACCGCTGTAGTCGTTGAGGCTCAGCAATTGGAAACCTGCATAGTCGGGAGTACGGAAGATGCGTTCCATCTCGTATTTATAGCAGAGGGTTTGAAGCTTTCCACTGCTGATGAGGAACTTGCGCGCCATGTCGCTCATGTCGTTGTCGGCAAGGATGTCGCGGAAAATCTCGAAGTTCTTGGCTTTGTTCACCCCCGTATATTGGTTGATTTCTTCAAAGTCGGGGAAGGCGCACCACTGACCGCATTCATGGGTGACGAAGGGCTCGTTGATGGCGTATGTGGTTCTGGTTGCCTTGTCATAGAAAGAGGTGATGCCAGCGGTGAAGTCATCCATCGACTGAGGGCGTTTTCCCCAGTCCAGTCCTCTAGCGCCAGCCTTCACATGATATTGGTTGTGGGGTTGCCATTGCCAGCCGCCACCCACCGACGCACCTGTATAGATGCGGCGGGAGTCGGTCTGCTTCCAGTAGTCCACGAAGTCCGATACCCATGCCACCCAGTTGCCGCGTGGCTCGTTGCCTGCGCTGAGCATCGTGAACGAGGGGTGGTTACCATAGGTTTCGGTCATCTTCTTGGTCTCATCCATCAGGTAAGTGTCGATATTCTCGCCTCTACCGAGCGACACGCCATGGTTAGGCCAGGATGGACCTTCTGGTTGCAGGTAAATGCCTACGAGGTCAGCGGCCTCGAAAGCGGCTTCAGGTGGGCAGTAGGAATGGAAGCGGACGTGGTTGAGTCCGTATTGTTTGCAGATGCGGAACACGCGTTCCCATTCAGCCTTGTCGGTTGGAGGGTAGCCTGTGTTGGGGAAACAGCAGTTCTCCACCGTGCCACGGAGCATGGTGCGCTTGCCGTTCACCAGGATTTGCCGTCCATTGATGCTGATTTCACGCATACCGAACGTGGTCGTAGAGGTGGCACCATTGCCGAGAGTGGCCTGTAAGCGATAAAGGGAAGGGGAGAACTCATCCCAAAGTTCCGTCAGTCCGTGGATGGTGGCGGTGAAGACCATGCTGTTGTTTTCTGCTTCCCGGGCAGAGAACTGAACGAGGGTGTCGATGCTCTGTTGCTTGTCGCTGTTGAATAGTTCAATATTTATCTTGACAGGCTGTGTGGCGGTTGCTTTTTTCTTACCACCCCGATTACTCTGAATCGTCTGATTGCTCTGGCCAATCCTCACCACTATTTCCGCGCTTTGTTCCCCAATCTTGGGAAACACATCGATATGTTCAATGTACATGGCAGGTGTGGATTGCAGTTCCATGCGTCCCACGATGCCGTTCCAGTCGCCCTACGTAAGGTCGGTCACACTGTGCGAGTCCTGGCCTACACCTACTTTGTCTGGGTCGTTGTCCACTTCGATGACGATTTCATTGTTCCCCGCATTCACATACGATGTGATGTCGTAACAGTGCGGTACCGACAGCGATTCCTCACTGCCCACCAGTTTGCCGTTCACCCAAAGTGTGGAGATGATGTGTGGACGTTCCAGAAACAGGGTGATGTGGCGGTCAGCCCATGTTGTGGGGATATCCACATAGCGGCGGTACCAGGCCTTGCCTACGTAATGGCGGTTGGGAGTCAGGAAGAAAGGGAATTTCACGTTGCCCCGCTCCCTGTATTTCTTCATGTAAGGGTTGAAGTAGTACGACGAGTCATAGAGCGACCCCACCCATCGGGTCTCGGCGGTCACTTCATCGCCCTTGTCGCGCTCTGGCATGGAAGCGGGCAAGAGGATGCTGTCGTCAAATTTGATTCTGGACGAAAGTGATGGGGTTGCTTTGTCGTCGCTCTTTGGTCCGTTGTGGCTAACGGCGTTTTGGTTCGTGGCGAATTCCCATTTGCCAGCAAGAGAAATGGTGTCCTGGGCGAATGTCTGCGCCATGAGAAATACCCCCACAAATAAACATAATATTTTTGTTCTCATTTACAGTTCAGTTCGTTAGAAGAAAGGCTCCTTGTTTTTAAGTTTATTGTAGCACTTATTTATCATCATAATGGCCATAAGTGGAAAGTATATCTATATGAACTTCTTCATCAAAAACCTCATAAATCAATCTGTGCTTTTTTGAAATTGAACGAGACCATTGGCCAGTCCTGTTCCCTCGTAAAGGTTCTGGATGGCCCGTGCCTGTATAAGGGTGAAGAGCGATTTCGTTGAGTAATTTAGTGGCCTTCTTGAAAGATGCGGGCTCATTTTTTTTCAATTTTGCCAACCCTTCTTGGGCTCTTGGAGAAAAAGTTAGGGTGTACATAGTTATAGACTATTAAGCCACGCGTTCATGTCTTCAAGATTTGTGAAAGAAATACCCTCACCACGGTTGATTTGCTCTCTTGCTTCGTCAACCTCGGCAAAAAACTCTTCTTCAGACATTAAGGTTTCATCTTTCTTAGTCCTTTTAGTGGTGTTTTGTGAGGATTCTTGCAACCGTTCTGCCAACCATTTTTTATTACGAGCCGAAAGAGAAAGCCCTTGGATGTAGTTCCATAGATTATTCATTGCTCTGTTTGTCATATTACACTCCTTTCATTATATGTTACTGCAAATATACACAAAAACAATGATTCCATAGCAAGTGAGCAATAAAAAATCGTTTTTATCATAGGCTTTATGCTTCGGATAATGAATAATTTATCCTTTGACATACATGATAATGTTTTTTTATTTATTTTTGCGTAAAATTGCAGATGATGATGAGACTTCTTTTAGCTATTTGTTTGTTGCAGGCATGGGTGCTGTGTGCAGATGCGCAGACGCGTCTGGCATCATGCCTTAATCAGCGCGACTTTCGCCAGCATTGGCAGGTGGAGTCGGAATCTAAGGACTACATCATGCGCTTTCTGGGTGATACGCTCGAATTGATAGCTCCTAAAGGTTTGACACTCTGGCGAAAGGAGAGGATGAATGGTACAGTCGATATTGAGTACGACGCCATGATTGTGGTCAACGACAGCTCCGACCGCCTGAGCGACCTCAACTGCTTCTGGATGGCCACCGACCCGCTGTATCCCGACGACATCATGCGACGGGCAAAAGAACGTGGCGGTGTGTTCAAGAACTGCTACTCACTCCGTCAGTATTATCTCGGCTATGGAGGCAACTATAACTCCACAACCCGTTTTCGTCGCTACGGCGGCGACCAAGTTCGAAATGGGAAAGTGGTGGGGCAGGACCTGACTCCTGCCATACTCCGTGAATACACCGATGCAGAGCATCTTCTGAAACCTAACCATTGGTATCATATTCGCATCCATAATCAAGGCAACAAAGTGCAGTATGAGATTGATGGTCAGCGGATTGTCGACTTCCGAGACCCAGAGCCGTTGAGACAGGGATGGTTCGGTTTCCGCACCACCTTGTCGCACGTCAAAATCGCCAACTTCCGCTGTGCCTATGGCTTGCCCTACCAAGACGGAGTACCGCTCCATTGGATAGGCAACACGCCCGTTGCAGACAAAAATGTCAGCTTCGGAGTGCCTTTCCGTCAGGGGGAAATCAAGGATGCATCCGCCCTGGCTCTTGTCGCCGATGGCACCACCTTGATGTCCGACAAATGGCCTACAGCTTTCTGGCCCGACGGTAGTCTGAAATGGGTCGGAATGGCAACCACCGTTCCAGCGGGAACTCAATCTCTGAAAGTAGTCCATGCGAACTCCGTAAAATCAAGGAAATCCGAAAATCTTGCCCTTCCCACCATTGACATTCACGATGCCGGTCAGCATCTCATGGTTTCAACAGGCCCCTTGCAGGCTTTCATTCCCAAGTCAGGCGATGCGCTGGTTGACAGTCTTTGTGTCGATGGACAAACTGTGGGCGAATCCTTGCGGTTGGTCTGCGCCACCGTCTCCGCGCTTTCCCCTCAGGATGATGTGGATGTCGCCCACCGTTACTACCACAGCAAAGTCAAAGGAGTCAGTGTGGAAAACAGTGGACAAGCCAGGGCTTGTGTCCGCATCGAAGGTACCCATTGCGGCAAAGATGGTCGTGAGTGGTTGCCCTTCATCGTCAGACTGTATTTCTACGCAGGTTCCGACGAGGTGCGGATGGTCCACTCGTTCGTCTTCGACGGCGACGAGCACCATGATTTCATCTCCTCTCTTGGCATCAGGATGGATGTGCCGATGCCGGGCGAGCGCTACAACCGACATGTCGCTTTTTCCGCCGACGGCAGTGTCTGGAGCGAACCCGTGCAGCCTCTCGTTGGCCGCAGGTTCCTGACACCCGTCCGTCCCTCAACCACAGAAACAACAGCTCAACCCAATTACCCCTTGTTCCAGAACTATGAGCGCATGCAGCTTCAAGGCCAGACCATCCCTTCATACGCTGACTTCGACACGCAGAGCAGGACGTTGCTCGACAGTTGGGCGGCATGGGACTGCTATCGTCTTTCCCAGCCGAATGCCGATGGATTCACCATCCGCAAGCGCGCCAACGACCATCGTCCGTGGATAGGCACAGAAGGAGGGCACCGGGCAGATGGATGTGCTTTTGTGGGCACAACGGAGCAAGGAATAGCCTTGTGGATGAAGGACTTCTGGCAGTCCTGCCCGTCGGGAATTGAAATCTCAGGAGCCACTGCCGACAAGGCTCAACTGACCGCATGGTTGTGGAGCCCTGATGCCGACCCCATGGATTTGCGCCATTACGACGATGTGGCGCACGGGCTCGATGCCAGTTATGAGGATATGCAGGAAGGACTGAGCACCCCTTATGGCATAGCCCGCACTTCGGAACTGGTCATTCGGCCCACCCGCGGTTATCAAGGCAAAGAAGCCTTTGCAGCCTTGGCTCAAGGGTTCAACCAGACGAGTGTGCTGATGCCCGAGGCCCAGTATCTTCACGATGCCGAGGCTTTCGGCATCTGGAGCATGCCCGACAGCAGCACCACCCTCAGCCGTCAGGTGGAGCGCAAAATCAGCCAGATGTCCGACTACTACAAGCAAGCCATCGACCAGCACCGTTGGTATGGCTTCTGGAACTATGGCGACGTGATGCACGACTACGATGCCGAGCGCCATTCCTGGAAATACGATGTGGGTGGCTATGCCTGGGACAATACCGAACTCGCTTCCAACATGATGCTCTGGTACAACTTCCTCCGCACCGCCGACTCCGCTCTTTGGAACATGGCAGAGGCGATGACCCGTCACACCTCTGAGGTGGATGTCTATCACCGAGGCGATTATGCTGGTCTTGGCACACGCCACAATGTCAGCCATTGGGGCTGCGGAGCCAAGGAAGTACGTATCAGTCAGGCGCTTTGGAACCGTTTCTACTATTACCTCACCACCGACGAACGTACAGGCGAACTGATGTCGGAGGTGAAGGATGCCGACCAGTTGCTCTACACGCTCGACCCCATGCGTCTGGCACAGCCGCGTAGCCTTTATCCCTGCACAGCGCCAGCACGCCTTCGCATCGGACCTGACTGGCTGGCCTACGTCGGCAACTGGATGACGGAGTGGGAGAGGCACCGCGACCAGCGCTACCGTGACAAGATTCTGGCGGGCATGAACAGCATCGCGGCTCTGCCCCACGGCATTTTCAGCGGACCTAAGGCCTTGGGCTACGACCCCGCCACTGGCGTCATCACCTGTGAGTGCGACACCAGTATGCAGAACACCAACCACCTGCTCACCATCATGGGCGGTTTCGAGATGATGAACGAACTCATCCCGATGGTCAATCATCAGGAATGGAACCGTGTATGGCTCGACCACGCCACCCACTATCGGAGGAAGGCCTTGGAAATCAGTGGCAACCGATTCCGTGTGGCTCGTCTGTCTGCTTATTCCGCTTTCTTGAACCATGATTACGGCAAGGCGATGGAGGCTTGGGACGAACTCGTCTATGGTGGTCGTAGAGGAAGGCGCAGCGAACTGGACGTTGTCACTCACCAGACCAAGGCGCCTGAGACCTTGCACCCCGTTGACGAGATAGAGGGACTCAGCACCAACTATGCCGCCACCTGGACACTCGACGCCATCTATATGCTCGAAGTATTACCCACAGAATGAGATTAATAACTCCCCCTTTAACTTCACTTTTAACTCCATTCTTTAACTTCCTTTTTAACTCCCCATTAAATTTATGACTCGAATAAACTTATTGATTCTGACACTGTCTGTCTCAGCCGCCTGCTGGATGCCATTATCACTGACGGCACAAAACAAAGTAAACGACTCCACAACGCCCCTGCATGCCCTCCAGCCTGAATACAAGTACGGCTACGGCATACCATCGGCCGACAGTGTGAAAGCCACTATCGACCGAGTGGCGAAGTACCTTGAGGCTGTCACACCGGCACGTCTGACCGACCGGAAGACGGGGCAGTCGGTGGCTGATTACACCAAAATCGACGCCAACACCCATATTGAGCAGGGCGACTTTCGCCTGACGAGTTATGAGTGGGGAGTGACCTATGCCGCCATGCTGACCGCCTACAAGGCCACGGACGACCGTCGCTACCTCGACTATACAGTCAGTCGGTTGCGTTTCCTTGCTGATGTTTATCCCCATTTCCGGAAGTTGAAACAGCAAGGCAAGTCCATCGACCCCTTGATGGAGAAGGTGGTCGCCCCTGCCGCCCTCGACGATGCCGGTGCGGTCTGCGTTTCGATGATTAAGGCGATGAAAGCCGACCCTACTCTGCCTCTCAACCCGTTGATTGAGAATTACATGGACTATATCCTCCACCATCAGTACCGATTGTCCGATGGCACACTCGCACGTACCCGTCCGCAGCTCAACACGCTCTGGCTCGACGACATGTTCATGGGTATTCCGCCCATCGCCTGGTATGCCACCTACAAGACAGAACGGTCGAGTAAACTGATGAATGAGGCTGTTGGTCAGGTTAAGAAGTTTGCTGGCAGAATGTGGGTGGACGATAAGCACCTTTTCCGCCACGGATGGGTGGAGTCGATGGACCCGCATCCCAGTTTCTTCTGGGGGCGCGCCAACGGGTGGGCGTTGCTCACTCTTTGTGAGGTGCTCGACGCTTTGCCTTCCGACCATGCGGCACGTCCGATGGTGATGCGCTATTTCCAGCAGCATCTGCAAGGCCTTCTCGCTTACCAGAGTGGCGATGGTTTCTGGCATCAGTTGCTCGACCGTCCCGACTCTTATGAGGAGACTTCCGCCACCGCCATCTATGTCTATTGCATGGCCCATGCCATCAATCAGGGTTGGATTGACGCCAAGGCTTTCGGACCATCCGCTCTGCTCGGGTGGCATGCTGTCGCCTCGCAGGTCACACAGGGTGGTCAGGTGGCAGGTGTCTGTGTAGGCACCGGCATGGCTTTCGATCCCGCCTTCTATTACTACCGTCCTGTGAATGTCTATGCCGCGCATGGCTATGGTCCCGTCATCCTTGCCGGAGCTGAAGTTATCCGTTTGGTTAACAACGGTATTATCAGGATGAACGACAGTGCCGTGCATTTCTACAAGAACGCGCCCAAAAGCACTGCCCCCATCTTTTATGTCGATGAGGAGTAAAACAAGCGTAATCTGGTAAGGCTCTCACTGATAACAGTTCGCCCCGGAACGATGCCGTTCCGGGGCGAACTGTTTTTGGTCAGAAGGGGTAACCTACAGCGAAGTGAATGCCTGTGCCCTTCCAGAACTTGGGTATGTTGTAGTAGCCTCGCTTGCCCGTGTCGTAAGGCGCATGGATACCGATGCCCCAGTCGAGACGGAGAATTAGGAACTCCATGTCGTAGCGGATACCAAAACCTGTGCCGAGCGCGACATCCTTGAAGAACTTGGAACGGGTGATTTCACCGCCAGGGTGGAAATCGTCGGCACGCATCAACCATACGTTTCCGGCATCGAGAAATACTGCCCCATAGAGGTTGCTGACCCATCGGAAACGGTATTCGGCGTTGAATTCCATCTTGAAGTCACCTGCTTGGTCAAGATAGGTGCCTTTGTTTTCGTAGTCGTAGTAACGGCCTGGACCAATCGAACGGACGGTGAAAGCCCTGATGTCATTGGCACCGCCTACATAGAACTGCTCTGTGTAGGGAGCGATGGTGGAGTTGCCGTAACTCCAGATAGCTCCTGTGAGGAAACGTAGGGCAATCAACGAGTGCTCCGTGAGGTAGTAGTAGCGACGCAGGTCGAATGTGAGTTTGGTGAACTGCGAATAAGGTGTCCGCAGCAACATTTTGTCGCGTTCCTCGAACTTTTTCCCGAAGAGCAATGACACAGCGCTGGTGACGTTGCCCGCCTCTTTCACCGATGCCTCGAAGATGGTGGTCGCCCACTTGTTCTTGGAGAAGGTGTTGTCGAACCGGTAGGTGTATTGCATGGCGGGTATCAACTGGTCGCGCACGGTGACGAAGAGCGCCTGGTTCTTGTTGGCGATGGAGTCGAATTTCTCTGACGAACTCATCAGCTTGTTCTGCGTCAGCATGAAGGGCGTGATGGAGTGAGAGATGTATCTCGACCCATGGATGAAGTAATTGACGCTGGTGTTCATGGACAGTAGGTTGTAATAGCCTGAACGCCTGAGCTGGTCGATGGAGAATTTGAATGTGGTGGTGGCGGGATAGCGCAGCACACGCCTGTTGAGCCACGGGAACATGATGCGGGGGTAGGTGAGAGAGGTCTCGATACCCCATTCGTAGGAGTCGATTTTCGTGCCGTCGTTGTTACGCCTTCTTTTGCCTGTCTGCCATTCGTAGGCTCCCATGAGGCTAATCTTGAAGGTCTCGGCATGCCGGAAAGCATTGCGCTTGGTGATGGACCACTTGGCATTTGGACCCACCTGGGAGTTGCTTTTCTGAGTGATGTTGAAGGAGAACTCGCTGTCGATGAGCTTGTCCATGGTGGCGTCGAGCCGGATGTCGATGATGGAGCAGGTGTCGGTGGTGTCGCGTGGCGTGTAGGAGAACTGCACGTTGCGGAAGAGCCCCATGTTGGTGATGCCTCGGAGAGATGTGTCGAATTTCTGCTGGCTGAAAAGCTGGCCGCGCCTGAAACTCATGTTGCGGAATAACGCCATGGGGGAGATGGGCAGGTGGTCACCATTGTAGAGTATGGTGAGCGTTCGTCGGCGGAAGGTGTCGGTCAGCTGCTGGTATTGTCCTGACTGGCGGATGGCCATGGTAAGGTCGCCGATGGTGTACTGCCGGTGTGCGTTCTCGGGAGTAGCAAGGTCGGGCACTACAACCAGCCAAACCTTCTTTGGTGTCTTGATAGAGTCTGCAAGGTATGTGATATACTCTGGTCGGTAGTTGAAGAGGCCGTTGTTGCGGAAGTCGTTGACGATGCGTTGACGCTCTTCTTCGAGCAGGGTCACGTTGAACTGGTCATCGCGCTTGAACTTACGCTGGTCCCAGTTGGCTTGCAGGATGCTGTCCTCAAGCCCACGGAAACCGTATTTCACCGAGTCGAGGTGGTAGGCATCGCCCAATTTCACGTCGTAGGAGATTTTTTTCTTTTTTGCATCCTTTTGGTCCACCAGCTGATGAGTTACCTCGGCATTGAAATAACCGTAGTTCTTGAGCGTGTTCTCCGCCACTCGTGCGCGTGTGGCCGGGTTCACCGCCGAAATCGTCACCGGCGTGCGGCCGAAAGAATTGTACACCCAGTTCTCGAAACCATTGCGCTCCTTGTTGACGAGGTTGTTGTGTATCCATAAACCAATAGGAAGGGGAAACCTGTAGTAGGAGCTGCCCATGAAGGAGTTGTTGGGGGCGTAGGCAAGCGCCGCTTTCATCTCGGTGATGGCCAAGCTGTTGAACTCAGCTGACTTGTCCCCTTCGATGTTCACCTTCTTGATGCCATCGTAGAGGTACTCATCGTCGGGCAGGTTGCTCGTAGTGGAACAGGCCGTGATGATGATAAGGGTCAGCAGTGCGGGTAATATGTGGTGGCTCTTGCTCATTTCTTCTCGCTGTTAGGGTTGGGGGCTGTGGATGTGGAATCAGCAGGTTGCTCTGCTGTCCCTTCTTCTTCGCTACGGCGCGTAGTGGGGCCTTCTTGTCGTGGCGTCGCCGTGGAGGTGGAGTCGGCAGGCAGAGCCGCTCCTGGCCTGCGCATGCGTGGCTGAGGAGTCTCTTGTTCTTGCTTCTTGAAGATAAGCAGTTCGGACAGGCGGTCAACCCTCTTCCTGAGAATGAAACCTGCTCCGTTCTCTATCAGTTCGCCTTCAATGAGGTTGTCGAAATTGCGGTCGTGGTAGATGCGTATGTATCTTGAACTGCCTTTATTGAGCCGCCATTCGAGAGAGACGTCGTCGATGTATGTGCCCGAGCGTTGGTAGTCGGAGTTGTTGTCGGCGCTCACCTTGCCACCGATGACTACACTCAGCCTGTCGCTGAAGAAGCGCTTGGAGAACTTGAACGAGTAGTCGGTGTGGGTCTCTCCTCTGGTGTTCTGCGACTGCTCGATGCCGAGGTTGATATCCACAACAGAACTAAAGGCGTCGCCGGCGATGTTGTTGATTTCATTCTGGAGGAAGTTGTTGAGGGCGTTGGAGGATGAGAAACCTGTGGAATTGCTGCCCGACAAGTACATGCCTGTAGCGAGCATGGCCACAGCCAGCTTGTTCTTGTCCTCGGCCGACATGGAAGCGAGCTCGTTCTGCACGCTCATGTCCTCAGGGGCTTCGATGGTGAAGGCCAGACCCATGTCCTGGAGGGTGTTGCTGATCTTCATTCCTACGTCGAACGTGACGCTACGGCTTCCTCCGTTGGCATCGCTCACTGCTGCCTTGGTGCGCTCTGTGGCGGTGATGTTGAGCGTCGGATTCATCGGCGCTCCGGTGAATTCTACATAACTGCCGTTCTGAATGGTGAATGTCTTTAGCGGGATGACGGGAAGCTCGTACTTCATCTCTCCGTTATTGAGCGTGTAGCGTCCCTGCAGTTGGAATACGCCTTCGGGGGTGTAAATCATCAGAATCTGCCCCTCGCCATCGAGGTTGATGTAGCTCTGGCGGTCGGCGCTGAACTCACTACGCAGGCGAGAACCCTCTTTTATGTTAAGGTTCAGGCGCATGTCGATACCCATGATGCTCTTCTTCAGCAATTCTATGTCCTCGGGAGGTGGGGCGCTGAAGTTGACGAAAGTCACCAAGTCGCTGAGACGGTCTTCGACGGTCAGAGGGGTGTCCTTGATAAGGTAAGTCATGTCGGTGTTTTCAAGCACGTTGATGAGTCCTCGGATGGACACGTTGTTGGGTTCGCCCACGATACGCGCGAAGAGGTCGGCGTTGACCTTGCCGAATAGCACGGACTTGCTGGAACGTGGGGTGTCGACGAGTGAGAAGTTGCGGCCGTAGGCTCCAAGACTGAAATTCAGTTTGTCGAAGTCGGAGAAATCGACATGACCTGTCAAACTCAGCGGCGTGTCGTCGTAGCCATACACATTGAACTGCTCGAAAGAGAGACGGCTGTCTTGGATGACAAGGGGCTTGTCCTCAAACCTGAGTTTCACGCCGTACATCTGGGATTGGGCAACCATGCCTGAGGGCAAAAGTTCTCCGTTGACGAGAAACTTGTCGGTGGTACCCTCTACAGAGAGGTGACCTCCCATATATCCGTTGAACGCTACGATTTGTTTGTCGGGAAGGAAAGGCGCCGACATCTCCAACGGGAGACGGTTGAGGTCGGCATTGAGGCTGAACTGCCCGTTGTCGCTGTAATAGCCTGTGTAATTGGCCACGTGGATGGTGTCCTGGCTGATGCTGCCTTGTATGGAGTGCCTGTCGGTGCCGTCGGGCACGTAGCTCAGCGTCGCTCCGATGTCGCCTAATCTGGTGCTGCCGAATACGAAGTCGTTGGCTTTAATATCCCCTTCCACCGAGGTGTTGCCGTTCTCCTGCCGGTAGTTGGCCTTGATGTTGAGCATTCCGTCCATGTCGGGTGCCATGGGCAGGATGGATAGCAGTTGTTTGATGCCGAAATTCTCGATGTTGAGGTTGAAGTCTTGTTCGGTCAGTGCATCGGGGTTGGCTGTGAAGTCGATTTGAGTGCCGTTGTCGGACGACAGGTGTATGTCGGCAAAGGCCTTGTTCTTCTTTTTGAGAAGCAGGTAGTTATCGGTGTTGACCTTGAACTTCCTGAAGCCGAGTACAGGCTCTTCAGGATAGAAGCGGAAATAGCCGGCTGTATCGGTCAGGAGGGCGTGGATGCCAAGGTCGAGTCCTGTACGACCCTTGTTGTTGAAGAAGGTCAGACGCGTGTCGGCTGAGAAGTTCTCGAAATAGCCTTTCAGTGCTCCCGAGAAACCTGGATGGTGGAAGTGGTCTCCAGTGGCAAGGCTGAGGTCGTAGGTGAGCCGAGTGCTGTCTTGCTGGATGTTGAGGTCGATGTGGTCGATGACCAAACTGTCCTTCTTCACTTTCATGTTGTTGATGTGTCCGCTCCCTCGCAGTCCCGTTTCGGGCGAAGTAGAGAAGTGGCCTTGAATGTCGTCGTATTTTATACCCTGCATTTTCAGGAACTGGGCCACGGCATTGTTGTTGTCGAGCGTCAGGTCGATAGTCGAGTAAGGAAGGAAATGCTTGGCGTGGTTGAGGTCGATGTCGCGCTTCTCGAACTGCTTGCCCAAGATGTCTGCCACCTTCATGTAACTCTCTCCCAACTCGAGGGCGTTGACCGATGACCTGAAATGCATGTTCACACCATTGGTGCTGACCACGGCATTGGTGGTGTCGCGGTCGGTCCATCCGTCAATGAGAATGGGACCGGAGCTGATGGTGTCGTTGGCCATGACGATGAAGATGCTGTCGGCCATCTCCTCGAAGCTGTGGGTCTTCTTCATGTCGGTGTTGAAATTGAAGTCGCTGATGGCCATGATGTTCAGTCGGTCTTCGCTTAACCCCATGGCTTGCAGGTCGGACCGCTGGAGATTGATGCGTCCGCGGGCGTTGAGGTAATCCTTCTTGATGTCGGACATGAGTCGCAACGAGGTCAGCAGTTGGGGATTGTTGCATTTGAACTGCGCCATGAGCTCTCCGTTGGCGACTTTAGCGTTAAGGTCACTGTTGGAGAGGTCGAACTTACCGTAATTCGCCTTGTCGAGCTGTGCGCTGATGTCGCTAGCCGTCTTGGGCGAGAAGAAGTCGGTACCTCTTCCTTTTGCTCGTATATGTCCCGTCAAATGGCAGGGCTCATCGAGTGCCACATAATTGTTCACGTACAGGTTGTTCGCGGTGATGTCGGCATCGTAGCTGTCGTCTGCAGTGTTGTAACTGATGTCGTATGCCGTGGTGCCTGTGGGGTCTTTGAGCTTGCCTTTGGCTGTCAGTTTGTTGCCAGCCATGCCGAAAGATGTGGTGATGTTGGCATTGGCAGGCACTTTTATCATCGACTGCATCTCAGCAGGCAAGAAATTGGTCACGGACTTGGGGTCATGGACTTTTGCATCCACCTCTTGCATGTCGATGCTGAAGTTGGCTGACTCCGGATCCATGTAGCTCTGGATGGTGCCGCGGGTGTTGAGGCTGAACTTGCCGTCCATGCTGGCTGTGAGTCTGTTGATGGTAAGTTCCTCTGCGTTGCCCTTGATGTCTGCATCAACTCTCATCGGAACTGGCGGGTAGGCTTTTCTGATGTCGGCTGGCAGGGTGGGGGAGAGCGTTGTGATGTCGTCCTTGCCGATGGTGCCTCGCATCTTGGCTGTGAAACCGCCTGTGCTGCCTGTGTCGAAGGCGTCGAGGTCCATGTCGGCATCGAGCCGAAGGTCGGAATCGGTAGTGAGCATTCGCAGCCCTCGGGTGTGGATGCTTGTGGAGTCCATGAGGAACTGCCCTGTGAGGGTGTCAACCTGTATGCCAGACGCCTCTTTTGCACTTATGCCGTTGAAGGCCACCACGAGGTCGCCCGTACCGCGGTACGTCACGGAATCGATGCGCCCGTTGAGGTCGGTCAGACCAATGTGGGTGGGGTCGAATCCTTCTGCGCGCGGACTGTTGCCTGCATCGTAATTGACGCTGGCATTCTTGAAATTGAGGTCGTGGAAAAGGAAATCGCTGGTATAGAGGTCGAGCGAGCCTTTGAGGGTTGACGCTTCAAAATACGTGTTCACCACGACAGAGTCGGCTTGTGGAGCCAGTTTCAACTTGATGTTGGTGTTATTGAAGGCGATTTCCTCCATTCTCGCTTTCCACCTCAAGGCTTCTGTGGTGTCGGGAGGAATACTGTCGGGTATGGTGATGAGGAGGTCGGAGTCTGTGAACCTGGTGTGATTGACATGGGCTATTTCTTTCGTCAAGTCGATGTCATGGGCCTTGATGTCCAGTTCTCCGATGTGGCCTTTGATATTGGCTTCTGCAATGAGTCCGTCAGTGTCAATGCGTGCATTGCCCAGACGCAGTCTGTTCAATTCAATTTTCTTGTTGAACAAAGGTTTCAGGCTGATGTCTAAATCGGCAGTCTCAGCCATAATTAATGTGTCGGGACCTTGTATTGCAGTCAGGCCGCCGACGGTCAGAGTCAGAGGAAATTTCAAGTGAATGTTATCAACATGAATTGACATTCCGGAAGACTCTGCGAGTTTGTTGCCGATGACGTTGACGGCGAATTTCTGCACTGGAGGTAGGTACAACAAAAGGGCAAGCACGATAAACAATAGTATCGGGCTTGCGATAATCCATAGGGCAATCTTCCATCCCCTTCCGCTTTTGCGAGGTTTTTGGGTAGGCGTCGCTTTATCGTTCTGTTGTTCTGCCTTTTCTTGGTTTTCTGCCATGTCAGGGTGCATTGAAATGCAATTCCAGGGCAAAGTTACAAAATCGCTCTCCAAACAAGAAATATTTCTAGCATCAAAATGCTTTGTCATGGTTTTTTATTGCCCTTTTTGTTGCCCTCATCATCCGATATGCAATTGTTCTTATGGAGCTGTCGCATGCTTGGGGGTGGTCGGAGTGCGTTCGTTACATTTCTTGAAGATAGGTTGAAAAGCATTAAACATTGAGAAAAAGATGTTTTCATTCTTTCTGTTGTAACTTTTTTGTGTATTTTTGCATTGCTTTTATCCGTATATCTTTGCATGCTGTTGTCGGAAATAACTATGCATCTGCGTTTCCAGCAGCAAACGATTTGAAGGCAGGATGATTTGAAGGCAGGATAAAGGATATGAAACAACATAGAATAATCACATATACAGAAATCGAATATGGAAACATTCAACGCTTTTGAAGTGAAGGAGCAAGTGGTGCAATGGATTCGCGACTGGTTTGAGGAAAACGGCCGTGGGTGCAACGCTGTGCTTGGCGTATCGGGTGGAAAGGACAGCAGCGTGGTTGCTGCTTTGTGTGCCGAGGCTTTGGGTAAAGACCGTGTCATTGGTGTGACAATGCCCAACGGCGTTCAAAAGGACATCAACGACAGTATGCGTCTCATCAACCACTTAGGCATACGTTACTGCAATGTGAACATAGGTGACACCTACCAGGCCCTGATGGCAGCCGTGGAAGAACAACTGAAAACATTGCAATCCGAAGTGTCGAGCCAGACCGTCATCAATATGCCGCCTCGCCTGCGCATGACTGCTCTCTATGCCGTGTCGCAGTCGATGAACGGGCGTGTGGCCAACACCTGCAACCTGTCGGAAGACTGGGTGGGGTATTCCACACGTTATGGCGATGCCGCAGGCGACTTCGCGCCGCTGGGTGGACTCACTGTAGGTGAGGTGATTGCTGTGGGAAAAGTTTTGGGATTACCCATCGACCTGGTGGAGAAGACACCTTCGGATGGACTCTGTGGCAAGACGGATGAAGATAACTTGGGCTTCACCTATGCCGCGCTCGACCGTTACATCCGCACTGGCATCTGTGAGGATCCTAAGACCAAGGCACTCATCGACGAGAAACACGTGAAGAACCTCTTCAAACTGAAGCCTATTCCTCATTTCGAATATACGAAAGTGGACATGTAATCTTTTCAGGCAGGCATTCTCAAAGTCCGAACAGAAACAGAGATATTAGGCAAGATAGTTTGGATTATCTTTACACAAACAAATGGAAGCGGGGCGTGCCCCGTTTCCTGTCCGTAGTTTGAGTTTGTTCTCTTCTATAGTTTGAACTCATTCTCTTTTTTATCCCGCTTTTTTGAGGTCGAAAAAGACTCTGACACTGCCCAAAACACGGAAAAATATGGGTAATTTGTGATATTTTCTCTTGAAAATTTGGTCAGTTCAGACAAAAGTTGTAATTTTGCACTCGCATTCAGAAAGGATGCAATGACATACTACATCGCGGGGTGGAGCAGTTGGTAGCTCGCCAGGCTCATAACCTGGAGGTCGCACGTTCGAGTCCTGCCCCCGCAACGAAGAGATGATGAAAGCCCCTACAAAGGGGCTTTTGTCGTATATATGGGTCTTTACCCAGACAAATATCGGACTTTTTTGATGATAAACATCCCTGTTTCCCCCGTAAGCATCTCAGATATAATGATGATGCGAGGCTGAACAATTCATCCCTTAGATGCGAGTCATTCATGAGACAATGATAGTGAATCGACGGACATTCTGTTCTGGAACGACATAATTTGTTCCTCTTTTTTTGTCTGTTCGGATTATTGTTGTAATTTTGTCAAGAAAACCTTCTTAAACAACAATCATGATATGAAATATTCCCTTACCTTCAACCATCATCTGCCTTTTGAGCCAGAGGCAAGTCAAGTGATTTTCCTGAGCGCTGATGACAATGGAAAAGTTAGCCGAATTATTGGCAATAGTTATGAGTTGCTAAAAGATGTCTTTGATAATCTTGGACTGGAGTTTGTTCATTTGCCTTCTCTGCTCAAGGATGAGGATATAGAGCGGAAGGTACGTTACTACGCTCCATACTTGCAGTCACAGGTGATGGCAACCAAACAATTGAGCAGTTCCTTGCTGTTGAATTTCTTGGCGAGTCCGTCAAGTGCTGAAGGATTTCGTCCGTCGTTCATCTACAACGGCAGACGGGAAGACGACGAATGGGTGTTTGATGCGATGTCGTTGGACGATGACGACAACGATGACGGAATCTATTTCCTCCTACCGATATTGGAAGAAATCGTGGATGATATGACACCTGATTCCGATTATGATGCTAGTATATGTCATGATGATGATGATTACGATTCGTGCTTCAGATTGTCGTCATACAAGAAATTCGATAGAGACGCTGAGGATGATGTTGACCATTCTTTTTGTCTTCCGCATTTAAATTTAGAAATAATGGGGTTCGAGGCGCCCACTCACGACATGAAGGGTATTCAAAAGGCCCGATATCGCATAAATGAACCCGAGCCAGAGGAACAAGCTGACGAAAATGTGGGCGAGATGCTTTCCGACCTTCAAGAGACAGTTGCTCGTCTCCGCCTTCACGGAGTCAGTTTGATGGCCATTCATGAGCTGATTGACAAACAGGAACTTCTGTCGAAATTAGTCATCACTCCCGACTACCGCCTTTTCCTGCCCGACTACAACAACATGGAGATAGAGATGGGCACGCTACCCAAGGCGCTCTACTTCCTCTTCCTTCGTTACCCTAAAGGCATCGTCCTGAAGACCCTTCCCGACCACTATACGGAATTGCTCAATATCTACCGCCAGTTGCGTCCCAAGGCCAACGAAGAGCGCCTCAAGGTGACCATCACAAAAGTGACCAATCCGTTGGGCAATGCTATCAACGAGAATGTGGCCCGCATCCGAAAGGCCTTTGTCGAGAAGTTTGATGAGCATCTGGCGCAGAACTACTTCGTGAAGGGTGAAAGGGCTGGTCTTTATGGCATCTCTCTTGATCCCTCTCTCGTTGTTTGGAAAGAGTAGGGGTATCGTCTAGAGAAGAGTTGGTGCGTCGTTTCCGGAATAGTTGATGCGTCGTTTCGAAAGAGAAGAAATGAAGAACGCCGCGAAGTGTACATCTTGCACTTCGCGGCGTTAATACTTACATTCAATGGATTACTCCCATTCGATGGTGCCTGTTGGTTTCGGAGTGAGGTCGTACAATACTCTGTTCACTCCTGGAACCTCGGTGATGATGCGCTGGGTGATATGGTGGAGGAGTTTGTATGGAATCTCCTCAATGGTGGCGGTCATGGCGTCGCGGGTGTTGACGGCGCGAATGATGACTGGCCAGTCCCAGCTGCGCTTGTTGTCCTTGACACCTGTGGATTTGTAGTCGGGCACGATGGTGAAGTACTGCCAAACCTTGCCTTCCAAACCATTGGCGGCGAACTCCTCGCGCAGAATGGCGTCGGATTCACGAAGTGCCTCCAGACGGTCGCGGGTGATGGCACCAGTGCAGCGAACACCAAGTCCAGGACCAGGGAACGGCTGGCGGAAGACCATGTTGTCGGGCAGGCCGAGTTCTTTACCTACCACGCGGACCTCATCCTTGAAAAGCAGTTTGATAGGCTCTACCAACTCGAACTGGAGGTCTTCAGGCAGACCACCCACATTGTGGTGAGATTTCACTGGACCTGATTCCACGATATCGGGATAAATGGTTCCCTGAGCCAGGAAACTGATGCCTTCCTGCTTGCGGGCCTCCTCCTCGAACACGCGGATGAACTCAGCGCCTATAATCTTGCGCTTCTGCTCGGGATCGGCCACACCTGCCAACTTATCGAGGAAACGGTCGGTAGCATCCACATAAACAAGGTTGGCATTCAGTTCATCGCGGAACACGCGCACCACTTGCTCTGGCTCACCCTTGCGGAGTAAACCGTGATTCACATGAACTGATACCAGTTGCTTGCCAACTGCCTTGATGAGCAAAGCTGCCACCACCGATGAATCAACACCACCTGAGAGGGCAAGCAAAACCTTCTTGTCTCCAATCTGAGCACGAAGCTCCTGAATCTGTTCGTCAATGAATTTCTTGGCCAGTTCGGGCGTAGTGATACGCTCCATGTCGGCCGGACGTACGTTACTTGTTGCCATTATAATAATGTATTAAAAGTGATTACCAATTTCAAGTGCAAACTTAATCATTTTGAATGATTTTTAATGTTATTTTTCTGGTTTTTTTGAGTGAACTGACCATAATGAAGAGTTGAAGTGGTAAAAAAGTCGGGTTCGATAGGAAATGCAAGTCTTGCATTTTGTTTTTTCTTGCTTTTTGTTTGGTGGCGATGTAATTTTGTCTCGTCAAACCAATAAAAACTCAAAATTATGGAAACAAAACGCATTTTCAACCTTATCATCCTCGACGCCTCTGGCTCGATGCGGTCTATCTACAATCAAGCACTCAGCGGCGTGAACGAAACCATCCAGACCATCCGTTCAGCCCAGGAGAAACATCCTGAAATGCAGCAATTCCTCACACTTGCCTCTTTCAATGCTGGCGAAGACTACCTCCACCGCATCTACGAAGCAGAAACTATTGCCAATGTGAAGTACATCACCAAAGAAGACTATGTCACTTCTGGCTGCACCGCTCTTTATGATGCCATGGGCGACATGGTCAGCGACATGCAGCAGAAGGCGAGCCACGAGGACGTTGTGCTGGTCACCGTCATCACAGATGGCTATGAGAATTCCTCCCGTCGCTGGTCGGGCAAGCAGATTAAGTCCATCGTGCAGGAACTGCGCCAGCAAGGTTGGACCTTCAACTACATTGGCGCCAATCAAGATGTAGATCAGGTGGCAGACAGCATCGGCATCCACAATGCCTTGGCTTTCGACTCTAATGAAGCTGGCACAAAGAGGATGTTCTCAAGATTATCTGCGGCAACTGACTTATTCTACGACAAGATGTATTACTCGTTAGATAACGATTCTCCAATTTATGAAGACCGCGATTTCTTCTACGACGATAAAAATGATAAAGATTAGCCAATATCATCTATATCATTTATATCATCTATATCATCTATATCATCTATATCCTCTATAGTGTCTATAGTATCTATAGTTTCTTTAAAAAACGCAATAGAAAGTCTTTTCACCATATTTTTCAGAAGCGCACGGAATTTCTGTGCGCTTTTTTTGTCTTTTCACATGATAAAAATCTGACTGTACCGCATTTTGGTACATCTGAAGTTTAACTTTGCACTCGAAAAACGGACAGACAAAGAAAAAGATGACTCAAAATTTGTGTATCTCCCCAAATCAAGTTAAATTTGTAGCTTAAAGGTAATATGTCCGATTATGGATGACTTGCCTCATTCTAGTGACTAATTAAAAAAACAGACAAAATATGGGAAAAGTGATTATTATCGGTGCCGGTGGTGTCGCATCAGTAGCGGCGCACAAGGTGGCACAGAACAGCGATGTGTTCACAGACGTGATGATAGCCAGCCGCACTAAGTCGAAGTGCGATGCCTTGCGCGATGCTATCGGCAATCCGGCAATCCAGACAGCCAAGGTGGATGCCGACAATGTGGATGAACTTGTGGCCCTTTTCGATTCCTTCAAACCCGACATCGTGATGAACCTGGCGCTGCCGTACCAGGACCTCACCATCATGGAGGCATGCCTGAGGAGCGGAGTGAACTATCTCGACACCGCCAACTACGAGCCGCGCGACGAGGCCCATTTCGAGTACAGCTGGCAATGGGCTTACAAGCAGCGTTTTGAGGAGGCCGGTTTGACTGCCATCCTCGGTTGTGGATTCGACCCAGGAGTGAGCGGCATTTATACCGCCTATGCCGCCAAGCACCACTTCGATGAGATTCAGTATCTCGACATTGTGGATTGCAATGCAGGCAACCACCACAAGGCTTTCGCCACCAACTTCAATCCCGAAATCAACATTCGTGAGATTACACAGAAAGGGCGTTACTTCGAGAATGGAGAATGGGTGCAGACAGGAGCCCTTGAGATTCACAAACCGCTGACATACCCCAATATCGGACCTCGTGAGTCATATCTGATGTTCCATGAAGAACTGGAGTCGCTGGTCAAGAACTTCCCCACCATCAAGCGCGCTCGCTTCTGGATGACCTTTGGTCAGGAGTACCTCACTCATCTCCGTGTCATCCAGGACATCGGTATGGCACGTATCGACGAGGTGGAGTACAACGGCGTGAAGATTGTGCCATTGCAGTTCCTCAAAGCCGTCCTGCCTAATCCTCAAGACCTAGGCAAAGACTATGAGGGAGAAACCAGTATCGGATGCCGTATCCGTGGACTGAAAGACGGCAAGGAGCGCACCTATTATGTATATAACAACTGCTCTCACCAAGCCGCTTATCAGGAAACGGGCATGCAGGGCGTGAGTTATACGACAGGTGTGCCTGCCATGATTGGCGCGATGATGTTCCTCAAGGGACTGTGGAAGCGTCCCGGCGTTTGGAATGTCGAGGAGTTCGATCCCGACCCATTCATGGAACAGCTCAACAAACAGGGATTGCCCTGGCATGAGGTGTTTGATGGTGACCTCGAGTTATAATCTTGATAATACCAACGAAATATTCACATAAAAAACACAGAACTATTATGGCAAAAAAAGAAATCAGCACACCTGCTAATAGCGCCGAAGGTAAAATGAAGGCACTGCAGATGGCTATGGAGAAGATAGAGAAGAATTTCGGTCATGGGGCCATCATGCGCCTCGGTGATGTCAATGTGGAAGATGTGGAGGTGATTTCCTCTGGTTCCATCGGACTCAACGCAGCTCTTGGCGTGGGAGGTTATCCACGAGGCCGTATCATTGAGATTTATGGCCCAGAGTCCTCTGGTAAGACAACCCTTGCCATTCACGCTATCGCCGAGGCCCAGAAGCAGGGCGGCACAGCAGCTTTCATCGACGCAGAGCATGCTTTCGACCGTTTCTATGCGGAGAAACTCGGTGTGGATGTCAACAACCTCTGGATGGCACAACCCGACAATGGAGAGCAGGCACTCGACATCGCCGAACAGCTCATCAACTCATCGGCCATCGACATCATCGTCATCGACTCCGTTGCCGCATTGACACCTAAATCGGAAATCGAAGGTGATATGGGGGATAATAAGGTGGGCCTGCAGGCGCGCTTGATGAGTCAGGCTTTGCGAAAACTCACCGCCGCCATCAACAAGACACGCACTACCTGTATCTTCATCAACCAGTTGCGTGAGAAAATCGGTGTGATGTTCGGTAATCCCGAAACCACCACTGGAGGCAACGCGTTGAAGTTCTATGCTTCTGTCCGTCTCGATATCCGCAGGGTGTCGAGCATCAAGGACGGCGACAATGTGAAAGGCAACCAGGTGCGGGTGAAAGTGGTGAAGAACAAGGTGGCTCCTCCTTTCCGCAAGGCAGAATTCGACATCATGTTCGGCAGTGGTATCTCCAAGAGCGGAGAGATTGTCGATCTGGGTGTGGCCAACGACATCGTGAAGAAGAGCGGTAGCTGGTTCAGTTATGAAGGCACTCGCTTGGCTCAGGGCCGCGACGCTACCAAACAGTTCTTCGAGGATAATCCTGAACTTGCTGAGGAAATAGAGGCCAAGATTATGGCTAAGATTACAGGCAAGGACTACCACGAACCCGAAGACCTTGGAGAGCCAGAAGAGGATAGCAACGATTAATCAATGCAACCACCAAGAATAGCAATCATTGACGGCAACACTTTGCAAGCCATGGGACTGAAGTCGATTTTCTCCGACCTCGTGCCCATGGCTGAGGTGTGCACCTACATCTCATTCGAAGAGATGGAACAGGATGGGACGAGCGATTTCTACCATTTCTTCGTATCGGTCAACTGTATTCTCGAACGCATTGACTTCTTCCGTGCCAATCTACATAAGACGATTGTTCTGACCACCCAGCAGAGTGTATCACCATTGCTCGACAATTTCCGCACCCTCAACATCCAGCAGCCAGAGAACATGCTTATCCACACCATCTTGAAGATGTTTGCTGCCGGGCATAAACATATGAAGAACATTCCCACAGATTTGCCGCCTTTCAACAAGGTGGGTGGTGGAGTACGGCCTTCTTCAGAACCTATATCACAACGCGAAGCCGAGGTGCTGGCATTGGTGGCTCAAGGACTTATTAATAAGGAAATAGCAGACCGTCTTAACATCAGCCTGACCACAGTCGTCACCCATCGCAAGAACATCACCGAGAAACTGCAGATCAAGTCGGTGTCGGCTCTGACCATTTATGCGGTCACTCATGGGCTGGTGAGCATCGACGATATTTAGGATTTTTTCCCAGAAATTCTAGTTATTTTAGTTATTCTAGAAATCCTAGATATTCTAGATAATCTAGATTTCCTAGATGACCTGGATTGCTGGTTTTTCTGTTTTATCTTGGCTATAAAAAAAATAAAAAGAGGGATTCTCACGAATGCCTCTTTTTGTTCTCAATAAGTATTAATTTTTTAAGGTAAAAAGATTGTTTTTAGGATATTGCAAAGTTACACCATATTCTCTTTCTACCTATTCTTAAAAAGATGTTGTTTAACATGTGTTTTCGTACACATTTTATTTTTTTGCTTTTTTCTTGTAGTTATTAACGAAAAATTGCCAAATAAAGCAGAAATAAATCCAACTTTACCTCATTTTCGCAAATGTGTTGGAGAGGGCTTCGTGTCGTTCTGCAGAAGGGCCGTTTTTGAAAAGTAATGTGTCTCTTTGTAAGAAAACATCTCAACCGAAGATATTCTTTGGCGGGGTGAGGAAACGGGTCTTGTCGGGAGTATGATTGGTTTCCTCAAACACCCTTTCGAATGATACGTGGGGAAACACCATCTCAGTCTTTTCGTCGTTATCGTCCACCCATATAGTTTTGATACTTTTCCCAGTGAAATAAGCTGCATCTACCACGTCGTGAATGTTTTCGTGGCGCATCATCTGCATCATGGCGAGATTGGCCATCATCTCTGGCATCATCTTAATGGTGTCCATGGTGGCTTTGTCTTTCGCTTTGCGTACAAAAATAAGGTACTCTTGGTCCACAGTCACTTTTTGAGGCTCTTGTGAGATGCCCATCCGCACCATGGAGTCGACTTCCATCACGTATTTGATGAGAGTCAGCATTGCGTTTTTGTGGATGGTTTCCATCTCTGGGTCAACCGACTCGTTTTTCGGTTCTTCATTGGCAGGCTCAATTGAGTTCACCCTTTTCTCTTCCTTTTCTTTGGTGCTGTCGTTGGTTGGATTGGCTGTTGCATTGTCGGTCTCAGCGTTTTCCGTGTCGAGCCTTTGGTAGTTCTGAGAGGTTTTTGCCTTCCTCCGTTCCACAATAGCTTTTCTGAGCATCCAAAGTCCTACCACTGCCACAGCAATGCCTATTAGGCTGATGACGGTGTGTTTTGTGGTAATGGTTGCAATCAATCCCACGGCAAAAAGGAGAGTGCTGATGATGATTATCTTGTTGTTCATAATGGTTGATATGAAAAATGAGGCAGGTGTACCTGCGATTCTTATTTTTTGGGTCACAAAGATATAACAATAATTGTAGATTGCAGATTATTTTTGTGTTTTTTCTTTGTTTATTCCATTTGTTTATTCATAATTTGTTAATTTTGCATCTATACTATATAATAGGTAGAGATGCCTTAAGCCTTTATGATAATAATAAATTCAATATTATAGTTAACAATTTAACAACCTAAAACAAAAATTATGGCTTATACAGTTAGAACAACCAGAAGTTATGGTAGCCGTGTGAAAAGCTCTTTCAGCGGCATGCTTACTGGACTTGTCCTTTTCGTGGGCGCCACTGTTCTGCTCTGGTGGAACGAGGGACGAGCCGTGAAGACCGACAAAATGCTCAATGAAGCAGAAGGCGTATGTGTGGACGTGGAAGACGTGTCTAAGGTCGATCCCGAACTTGACGGGCAGATGATTCATGCTACAGCTCCGGCTTTGACTAGCGACTCGCTCTATTTCTCCACTTTTGGTGTTGGTGCCAACGCTATCGCATTGTCCAAGTCCGCCAAGTATTATCAATGGGTGGAGCACAAGCATGAGGAGCGTCATGACAAAGTTGGTGGCAGTGAGGAGATTGTCACGACATATACCTACACCAAGGAGTGGGTGAGCTCTCCCATCAACTCTAGCAGTTTTGCTGACCCCTCTTACCAGAACATCTTCAACAAGCCAGTGCTCACCACCGATGCTGAAGAGATTTACGCCACGAATGTGTCTTTTGGTGCTTATACGCTCCCCTCGAACATCATTCAGCGCATCAGTGGCAGCTCGCCTGCTTATCCACAACCCACCGATGAGCAGTTGAAGGCATGGGACAGCAGCATCAAGGATTTCCGTCAGATGAATCGCCTCACAGTCTATGACAAGACCGCGACTTTCGATCCTGCAGCAGTGAAGAACATCCCAGTAGGTAACGACAGTGTTAAGAGCGACAGCGCCAAGGCTACCACTCCTGCTCCTGTGGAAAACGCACCTGTGCTCAACAACAAGTATGAAGCCACTTATGTCCATGTTGTGGACAACCAACTCTATTTCGGCTATAATCCCAGCGTGCCTGAAGTCGGTGATGTAATTATCACTTTCAACAAGGTTGACCAGGGCACCATCTCCATCCTCGCCACTGTCAGCGGCAACACTTTCAAGAAATATACTGCAAAGAACAAGCACTCTTTCCTTTCTGTTGAAAGGGGCGAAGTTTCCATGGAGCAGATGTTCCAGAATGAGCATGATGCCAACACCACGCTCACATGGATTCTTCGTATCATCGGTGTGCTGGCTGTAATCGCAGGTCTGCGCATGATTTTCGATATCCTCACCACCTTGCTCAAGGTGCTGCCTTTCCTTGCTTCTATCATGAACTTTGGTACAAGCCTCGTTTGCAACATCGTCGGTGTGGTTTGGTCACTGATTGTCATCGCCCTTGCATGGCTCTTCTACAGACCACTCATTGGTATAGCGATACTCCTCGTTGCTGGATTCATCATCTTCTACTTCAATAAGAAGGCTAAGGAGAAGAAGGCAGCAGCTGTCGCAGCAGGTGAGCCAGAGCCCCCCGCAGTGGAGTGAAAGCATAGATTATCTAACGATTAAAACACCTCAGAAGAGATGAAAAAGTTAAGGTTTTTCCTGGTGATGATGCTCGTGTGTCTCACCACAGGTCTGTCAGCCCAGACCATACGCAATGCCAACAACGTACAAGTCGGCAAGATTGAGAGCGACGGCACCGTGCGCAACGCCAACAACTCCCGCATCGGCAAGATCGAGAGCGACGGCACCGTGCGCAACGCCAACAACTCACGTATCGGTAAGATTGAGAGCGACGGCACCGTGCGCAATGCCAACAACTCCCGTATCGGAAAGGTGGAGAGTGACGGCACCGTGCGCAATGCCAACAACTCCCGCGTCGGTAAGGTTGAGAGCGACGGTACCGTGCGCGACGCCAACAACTCACGCATGGGGTCTGCCAGCGGCGTCAACAAGAAATATGCCGCGGCGTTCTTCTTTTTCGATTTCTTCTGATAGTCTCAGAATCCAGACGACTTTAAGGTCTTTAAGGTCTTGGGGTCTTGAAGGACTTTAAGGTCGCTCTCTAAGCAGAAATTGATGCGATGAGAAGGATGCGAACTAAAACTATGATATCAGAGGTAGGGGCAGTTTGTCTGGCCCTGCTTCTGATACTTTGTTCTTGTACGTCCGAAAGCGCTGCTCCCAAGGTCAAAGCCGCCTATTATTGGTCCACCACCTTGAGGATGGACAGCGTGAGGACTGCTTTTGTTCTTTCTCACGACATCACACGTCTCTACGTCCGCTACTTCGATGTGGTCAACACCGCGCAAGGACCTATGCCCAATGCCACATTGGCTTTCAACGACTCCATACCACAAGGAGTGGAGGTCATTCCGACAGTTTTCATCACCAATGACTGCATGGCCCATCCACTGCCACAACTTGGCGAGCTGATTGCCAAGCGTGTGCTGCAGATGAACGAGACCAACGACGTGATGAATGTCAAAGAGGTGCAGATGGACTGCGATTGGACCATTTCGACCAGGAAGAACTTCTTTCAGGTGCTTTCGGATATGCGGGCTTACCTCAAAGAACGGGGTGTAGTTCTTTCCGCCACCATCCGTCTCCACCAACTCACGCAGCCTGTGCCGCCAGTTGACCGTGGTGTGCTCATGCTCTACAACACGGGTGATTTCACCGACATCCAGTGTGAAAAGCCCATTCTCGACATCGAAGACGTAAAACCTTATTTGAAAGGGTTGCGCGGTTACAACCTGCCGCTATCAGCGGCATATCCGCTCTATCGATGGCATCTGCTGTTCCGCCAGGACCGCTTTGTGGGCGTGATGCATTCTGATGACGACCTGCCCGTTTTGGAGGGCGACACCATCGTGGTGCGAGAACCTTCACTTGACGACATCCTCACCGTGAAAGCACAGGTGGAACGACTCCGCCCCGAACTGAACCGTGAGGTGATACTTTATGAACTGAACGATTACAACACGACTAGATTCAAATATGATGATTATGAAAAGATTTTTGGTGACTAATTTACTTGTTGCATCTGTAGCAGTGGCATCCGCCTGTGGTGACTATGGCACCCACAACTACTACATGCTGAGCCTCGACCCGTTGGAGGACACCTATTCCACGATCAACGAGCGTACCGACCAGTTTTGGAAGACTTACACTTCCGGGCAGGTGACATCCTACAACTCCAACCGGGATGAAGTCATGGCTGTGGCCCAGCAGAAAGGCGATAAGGAAATGATGGCTTATCTCAAGGCACTCAATCTTTACCTCGATAATTGTGGCGACCTCTACAACACTTGGGACTATCCCACTAAAGAACGCAAGGAGCAGATTCGCAGCGACTTCTACTCCATCTTCGCTCAAGCGGCAGAATACGAGGGCACACGACTCAAAGCGCAGTACGCTCTCTTGCAGATGAGAGCTAATATGCAACTCAAACGCCACCAGCAAAACAAGAGTTTCTGGGAGAACACGGCCTCTAAAATGCCTGCCAGCGTCTATAAGGAGATGATGGAGAACATCTATGCCGGTGCGCTCTTCAATCTTGGCGAGCGAAACGCTGCCGCAGAGATTTTCGCACGGCAGGGCGACCGCAACAGCATCACATGGGCACTACGTAGCTATCGCAACCTTGCAGGTATCAAGAAGATTTACGGCGACAATCCCAAGTCCATCGCACTCGCTTACTTGGTGTCTGAGTTCGTCAACAGTGTGCAGGAGACCTTGGACAGTGAAAGTGACGAATGGATCAAGATGGTGGGCAAGGTGCCACTTAACACTTCCGAGGCCCGCAACTTCATCACGTTCGCCAATCAGGTGATAGGTGAGAAGAAGACCGACAATCCCTGCATGTGGAAAACAGCTGTGGGTATGCTCAACTACCTGCTGAAGAACCAGAGCCAGGCGGAGGCCGACATGGCTGAGGCTGTGAAACTCAATGGTCCTCAGCGTTCGAAGGACAATGCGCGTTGTGTGCGTTTGCTCGTTATGGCCGCTTCCCCAACCGCCAAGTCCGACTTCCTCGTCAGCGAACTCAAGTGGCTGGAACAGAAGGCCGCCTCCGAAAGAGAAAGCGACTACTGCTTCAACAACGCGCTCGACCGTATCTATATGCAGGAAATGGTGGACAAATACAAAAAGGCGGGAAATACCAACATGATGCTGTCTGCCATCGCCTATTTGACGGAATTGAATAATAAGAAGAGCGAGTACCATTACAGGTCGAGTAAATCGCAGGAGAAGGATTGGAACGGCGACTACATCTACTCTTCGCTTTATTTTGAAATCGATGAATTGTCAGCCGAGGTTACCGAAGCTTACTTCAACTTCCTCACCCAGTCTCATTCCGACCCGTTGGAGAATTATTTCTGCCAGGGAAGTTACAAGGACGCCAACTACTGGAACGACATCATCGGCACCAAGTATCTCGGTGAGGCCAAGTTCGACAAGGCAGCTGAATTCCTGAAGAAAGTGGATGTAGCCTTCCTCAGCAAGCAAAATATCAGCTATTACCTCGCCAATCGCGATTTTACCATCGAGAAATGGTTCAAGCGGCAGAAGTCCCCAGGTGAGTGGTATGATGGAACCAACGATGGTATGAACAAAGGACGTTGCACATCACATCCCAAACTGAAATTCTGCCAGGAGATGGAGAAACTCATGCAGGCCTACAAGAAGTCGACCGACATGGAGGAATGCCGTAAGGCGGCCTATCAGCTCGCTGTGAGGTTGTATCAGGCTTCTTACAAAGGTGACTGCTGGTATATATCCGACTATGGATTCTCTAGCTCAACCGACAGTTGCAAGACGTGGCAGAAGGACTTCGTGGCGTTGGCCGACGATTATCTCAGTGTGAGTGCTGCTACGGCAGACCCCGACCTCAAGCTCAAGAGTCTTTTTGCACTCTCATACATCGCACCCGATTGGTGGAGAGAGCCTATCCATGACGAAAGCACATGGAAGGTGGTGGGCTACAAGGACCTCGAGGAGTCTAAGAAGTTCAAGGCGCTCGACAAACTCAGCCATTACGTTAAATACGGCGGTGCGCCAAAGGCAGACTATATCTCGCGCTGCGACGTCATCCGTCAGTTCAGCGCCAGCAGATAAGGCTAAATTACAGTAATCGGAGTATTCTGAATTTTCGGAATACTCCGATTCGTCTGATATATCTGAATCATTTTTGAAAAACCTTAAAATTAGAAACGCTATGAAAATTGGTATTCCGAAAGAAATCAAGAACAATGAGAACCGTGTGGGCATGACTCCTTCAGGTGTGGGTGAACTGGTGAAACACGGTCATGAGGTCTATGTCCAGCATACGGCTGGCGATGGCAGCGGATTCAGCGACGACCAGTATATTGCGGCAGGTGCGTCGGTGTTGCCTGCCATAGAGGATGTCTATGCTGTGGCCGATATGATTATCAAGGTGAAGGAACCCATCGCTGTGGAATATCCCTTGGTGAAGCCAGGGCAACTCGTCTTCACTTATTTCCATTTCGCTTGCGACCTTGAATTGACAGAAGCCATGATCAAGAGCGGTGGTGTATGTCTGGCCTACGAGACTGTCCAACTCGGCAACGGTGCCTTGCCCCTGCTCATCCCTATGAGTGAGGTGGCAGGCCGTATGGCCATTGTCAATGGCTCCTATTATTTGCAGAAGACTAAAGGCGGCAAAGGCAAACTCATCTGTGGTGTGCCTGGTGTACGTCCTGCAAAGGTCTTAGTGCTTGGAGGCGGTGTGGTAGGCGAGGCAGCTGCCCGTGTGGCGGCCGGCATGGGTGCCGATGTGGTGGTGTGCGATGTGTCGTTGCCGCGTCTACGTCAGCTCGACGCAGAATTGCCCGCCAATGTGACCACACTCTACTCTTCGCGCCATAACATCGAGCGTGAACTTCCCGATGTGGATATCATCGTCGGGTCTGTGCTCATTCCCGGTGACAAGGCTCCACGACTCATCACGCGCGACATGTTGCCGATGATGCAACCTGGCACGGTGTTGGTGGATGTGGCTATTGATCAGGGTGGTTGTTTTGAGACTTCCCATCCCACAACCCACAGCGACCCTGTTTACACCATTGACGGTATTGTCCACTATGCCGTCGCCAACATTCCAGGTGCAGTGCCCAACACTTCCACCACTGCTCTGACCAATGCCACATTGCGCTATGCGTTAGCATTGGCCGACAAAGGATGGCGCAAGGCCTGCAAAGACGACTCCGCCCTCTTCCGCGGGCTGAACATTGTGGAGGGTAAGGTGGTGTTTAAGGCTGTCGCCGATGTCTTTGGTATGCCCTACGAGCCCATTACGCTCTGACTTAAGAGGTAGTTAATTCGCTGCGCTCATTGGAGTAAAGAGGGAGTTAATTCACTGCGCTCATTGGAGTTAAAGAGGACGTTACTATTGTTTGAGTTTTGGTGTTGTCAGAAAATGCCAGCCGCAATACTATCGTCCCCTTTAACTCCCTTTATAACTCCCTTTATAACTCCCTTTATAACTCCCTTTATAACTCCCTTTATAACTCCTTTTATAACTCCTTTTTATAACTCCCTTTTAATTGTTTCCCTTGATGAAGTCGGAAGGGAAGATGATGCCTGTGCCTGAAGGGTGCATGGGGTGGGGGTGTGATGGTTCCGGCACAAGGTTGAGTCCAGCCGAAAGATAACTTAGCCAGACCAGTTCGGTGCAGTAGAGCCTTGTGGTGTCGGCGGTGTCGTAGTCATGGTCGAACTCCACGCCCTCGCTTACTTTCTGCAATGCGTAAGCAGCAGCTGACGCGGCGATGGAATTGTTGCAATCGATGCGGTAGCTACAACCGGCACAAGCCTTTTCAATAGAGAAGAAGGAATCGACGGGTTCGCATTTCACCCTGTCGACTCCTTCTTCTTTGGTATGTTCTCCTGGCACCACATGCACCACCATCCATCCCTTTAGCGAGTCATGGTGTAGGATGCCTACATGGGAATAGGTGCCTCTGCTCAGCGAGGTCACAAGTTTGCTCTCCATGCCGTAACCGCAACGAAACACCAGGTCGCCCTCACGGACCGCAGTGGTATCGATGCTGACAGGCTCGCCACTGTCTTTTTCCTGATGGCAGGATGTGCAGCAAGTGAGGACAAGCAATGGTATGAACACCCAGATTATTTGCCTGAGTCGATCATCCATTTACCGTCGATTTTGACGAGGTCGAGTTTGTCTTTCTTCTCTTTGCCTTTCTTCTTGTCGGTGTATGTATACGACACCTTGGCGTGTTCGCCATCCTCTTTCACTTCCTCGCCAGTGATTTCTATGTTTTCGATGTTGCCTTGCTCTCCGTAGGAGGCCTCCATCTTCTCACGCATCAGCTTCACAATATCTTCCTTGTCCTGGGCAGACATTTCCTTCTTGAAATGAATCATATCCACAGCCTTTTCGTATTCTCCCTTCTGAATAGCGGTTAGATAGTTTTTAGCAACACTGGATGGAGTGCTGTTGTCCACACAGGAGACAAGCACCAGCATAAATGCCGACAATAGGATAAATGATAGTTTTCTCATAATGATAAAAATGTAAAGGTTAGTAAAAATTGATTATGTGAGGGCAAATATACGCATAAAAAGCGAACTACCAAAAAAAACTGACAAATTTCTTTCTATAGGTTAATGACCCATAGTGTCATAGCGTCAATAGAATCTATAACATCTATTAGATTAATCTCATTTTTAGCATCAATGTATCTTTTTTTTTAGAAAACGATGTAAACTTCATCATGTATCATATATAAAATCATTTGAAACAATTTCAAAGGATTTTTGTGCCATTTGTCATTACTTTTGCATAACAAACCGCATTTATATTGTCGAAAGACGTCAAAAAACTATGAACCAATCATTAAAAAATCTTATTTATATGAAGAAATTAATCTTTTCATTACTCTTAGTGTCTTTTGCGCTGAATGTTTCAGCACAATTCAGACGCAATCCCGATGCTAACCCCGACAAGGGTTACAAGGATACCTATCAGGGTTATTTCACAGTGGGTGTGGCTGTAAATATGCGCAACATCCAGGATGCCGCTACAGTGGAAATCATCAAGAAAAACTACAACAGCGTGACGGCAGAGAACGACATGAAACCCATTTCCGTGCACCCCAAGGAGGGAGAGTGGACATGGGGCAATGCCGATGCCATCGCCAATTTCTGCCGTCAGAACGGCATCAAGATGCGTGGTCACTGCCTCTGCTGGCATTCTCAGTTCTGCGACTGGATGTTTACCGACAAGAACGGCAAGCCTGTGACCAAGGAGGTGTTCTACCAGCGTCTGCGTGAGCACATCCACGCTGTGGTGAACCGTTACAAGGATGTGGTGTATGCATGGGACGTGGTCAACGAGGCCATGTCGGATGCCGGACGTGGTTGGGGAGGCCGTGAGCCCAATCCTTACCGCGAGAGCCGCGCCTATCAGCTCTGTGGCGACGAGTTCATTGCCAAGGCTTTTGAATTCGCCCACGAGGCAGACCCCAATGCCATTCTTGTCTATAACGACTACAATGCCTTCCAGCCAGCCAAGCGCGACCGTATCTACAATATGGTGAAGAAGATGCAGCAGGCAGGTGTGCCTATCACAGGTATAGGTATGCAGGGCCACTACAACGCCTACGGTCCATCTGAGGAAGAGGTTGAGGAAGCCATCAAGAAGTATTCTGAACTGGTGAAGCACATCCAAGTGACCGAGCTTGACATCCGTCTCAATGAGGAGATGGGTGGACAGCTTCAGTTCTCACGCGGAAATGCCGGTGCTGCTCCCGGTCATCTGGTGACCATGCAGACCGACCGTTATATCAAGTTGTTCCGTCTCTACCGTAAGTATAAGGATGTCATCGACAACGTGACCTTCTGGAACGTTTCCGACCGTGACTCTTGGGTAGGTGTGAACAACCATCCACTGCCTTTCGACGAGAATCTCCGTCCGAAGCCAGTTTATTACGCCATCAAGAATTTCGACCCTGCCCTCGATAATGCAGCTGCTCCTATCGAAGACTTCAAACCCAGTGAGATGAACCAGCCTGGACAGGAGTATCCTATGGTTAATTCCCAAGGCTATGCTCGTTTCCGCATCAGCGCTCCACAGGCTCGTTCTGTGATTGTCAGCCTCGGACTTGGTGGAACTGGCGGTACTGTGCTGAAGAAGGGTGCTGACGGTGTCTGGGAAGGCACTACTGACGGTCCGATGGACGAGGGCTTCCACTACTACCACATGACGATTGACGGCGCCACAGTCAACGACCCAGGTGCTTGCAATTACTATGGTTCCACCCGTTGGGAGAGTGGTATCGAGATTCCTGCTCACGACAGGGACTTCTACGCACTGAAGAACGTGCCTCATGGCAATGTTCAGCAGATACTCTTCAACTCACCGAGCACAGGTGCTCAGCGTCGTGCTTTCGTTTATACACCTGCTGGCTACGAGAAGGGTAAGCAGAAGTATCCAGTGCTTTACCTGCAGCATGGATGGGGTGAGGACGAGACAGCTTGGAGCAACCAGGGCCATGCCAACCTCATCATGGACAACCTCATCGCCGAGGGCAAGTGTGTGCCGTTCATCATCGTGATGACCTACGGTATGACTAACGACACAGGTTTTGGTGGTCTGAGAAATTTCGACTACAAGAAGTTCGAGACAGTGCTGGTGGATGAGCTGGTACCATATGTTGACAGTCATTTCCGTACTTTGGCCAACAAGAAGAACCGTGCTATGGCTGGTTTGTCGATGGGTGGTATGGAGACTCACAGCATCACGCTCGACCGTCCAGAGGTCTTCAACTACTATGGTTTGCTCAGTGGTGGCACATACAATGCCGAGGAGTTGGGTAGCACTAAGCCTGCGCTCATCTTCATGTCTTGCGGTTCTAAGGAGAACCCCGACGGTGTGAAGTCAGCTGCAGATAAGCTGAAAGAGGCTGGTTTCAATGCTGTATCGTATGTCTCTGAGGGCACCGCTCATGAGTTCCTCACATGGCGTCGCAGTCTGAAAGAACTGGCTCAGCTCCTGTTCAAGTAAAAAAGCATCAAGTAGGTTTAGGTAAAAAGATTGACTCAAAGCCCGGGCGAATGAATCGTCCGGGCTTTTATTTTTTCATAAGATGTTCATACTTTCCTCTATGGACTTTAAGGGTTATTAGGACGCTGTGCAGACGGAATAGGTAGTAGGTTTTAGCTTTTAGCTGCTAGTTTTACCCCACCCCTGCCCCTCCCCTTAGAAGGGAGGGGAGTGGGATAGAGCCGCGGACGCGACGGAACAACTTGACACAATTAGCTTTTAGGTTTTAGCTTTTAGCTGCTAGTTTTACCCCACCCCTGCCCCTCCCCTTAGAAGGGAGGGGAGTCGATAGAGCCGTAGCTTTTCCCGTAGCCTTTTACTGTGATGGGAGGGGAGTCGATAGAGCCGTAGCTTTTCCCGTAGCCTTGCCCCTATAAGGGGCGTGGAGTTGGAGAGAGCTCTAGATTGCCATCCGAGCTCGGCTGTCAATTTTGACGGGCTTGGAAAGGGTGGGGGAATGTCCATCGCAATAGATTTTTATTCTGAGGAGTTGAGGAGTAAAGGAGAAGGGAATGCCTGACGGCATTCTGGTTATGCGGATGGACACACCGAGCTTAAAAAGCTCGGGCACAGGACTCAAGGGAGGATGATTTCAAAAGATTATAGAGGATACAGGATATCAAAGGGGTTTATACGAGGCTTTTTGGGACTGGTGGAGGTGTTAGATGGAGAAGGAGAGTCTTCAGGGGCAATAGGGTCTATAGGGTCTATAGGGTCTATAGGGTCCTTAGGGTCTTTAAGGTCGGGAGAGGGGTGATGGTCTGGAGAGTCTTTAGGGTCCTTAGGGTTATTAGGGTCCATAGAGTCCTTAGGGTTATTAGGGTCTTTAGGGTCGGGAGGGGGTT
>Ga0247609_10000829_pt1 | contig 39885 bp, 61 predicted proteins | sample 172DNAGHGlowgp2_FD_193487 | JGI IMG/M metagenome (GOLD analysis project Ga0247609, IMG submission 193487) | Sheep rumen microbial communities from Palmerston North, Manawatu-Wanganui, New Zealand - 1728 DNA GHGlow gp2 | ecosystem: Host-associated > Mammals > Digestive system > Stomach > Rumen ... | reverse complement strand
ATCTTCAACGCTGGTGCGCTGTCTTTGCCGTTGTTGTAAGCATCGGTATCCTTATTGTCGTCGATGCAGAACAAGCCGTTGAGGGCATACTTTCGCGCGTAGCTGCTTGCAGCGCCGGTTATCTGCGCCTCGTCTAAGCCTTTTTTCGACTCCTGTTCTCGTGCGAAGGCTGACGTTTCGTAGGTTTTCCCATCCTTAGTAGTCAGCTTTGCCGTCGCCTTGACATAAATTCTATTGGCAACCTGCACAATCTCGTCAGAGACGTTGAGAACGCATTCTACATCAGCGAGCAAAGGCTTTACTGCTTCGAGAATATCTTCGCAGCTTCTGTAGTTGTAGTTACCGAAGTTGTTTCTTTGGTTCTTCGGTGCATTCAGTTTTGACTGAATATACACCATAGGGTCGGTTTCTTTTGCCATGATAACACTGTTGTCTTATATGTAAATGCTTCCAAATTGTTCCTCGTAATCCTGCCGTATCTGTTCTATTGAATACTTGTTTTTAGGATTGTTCGGTCCCTTGCATTCCTGCAAGTAGTGCAGGTAATGGAGTTTCTTGACGCGCCCTGTTCCCTTGCCTGCGTGTTGGTAGTTAGGTCTGTATGCCTCTCCTGTGGCGGCATCCTTTCCCATCTTCGCTTTCCACATTTCGCAACAGTACGAGGGCGAAACCGATCCGTGTCCTGCACCGCAGATACGCTTTGTTTCCGTAGCGGCACCGAGATTGCTGACACACGATGCGCAGCATTGTTTTATCTCGATGTTGTAGTTGTTTAAAAATTTTTCCATGCTTTTAATACCTTGTAAAAAATTGAGAGTTTACGTCTTCCCATGAGTTGAATGCCGGGTCGAGACCTGTGTAATCTACGTCATCTTCAGGCTCGTCGTCTTCATCCCACTCGTCCAATTCGGGGTAGTTGTCGATGTGTTTGCTTTTCTCGTTCAGCAACACATCAGCTTGTTTCATGTTTGAATTTTTCATCATACCTTTTAATTTTACCTTGTTTTTAAACACCAGTTGGTAGAGCATTGCCAATACCCTGCCTCCCATGCTTCCTCTAATGTGGCTTTAGGATGTTTTCTCAGCCATTCCTTAGCCTGCTCCTTCATCTTCTCCGTCATCTGTTCCAAAGTTTCTTGTTAGAGTGTCTTTAATCTCTTTAATACAGATGTAGAGGGCAACGAAGAAGGCTGCCGTAACAAAAACCTGTACTGTCATAGTTGTAATGATTTGGTTATAGAGGAGAAGGCTGGACTCGAACCAACGCTCATCTCACCGTTACGTGTGTAATTGCTCCTGTTATTACACTTTCTTCTCCATTTGCCGCGACACAGTCTCTCGCGGTGAGAGCAATCGGTTTATAGGGCTTGGACCGCTGCCGCCTATATATATCACAAAATGGTCTTGAAAAACTCACGCACTTTGCAGTACGTGAGCCGCTACGAACGTAGCTTGGGTAATGCGCAAACAAAACCTTAGGACATTTGCTCCCCCGGTGGGAGTCGAACCCACGCTTGCTGGTTGCACCAAAAGAAAAAACACCTTATACGAATTATAGCTATCACAACTTTCCAGCTTTCGGGGGAAACCTTTGAGCCGCATACGGGAGTTGAACCCGTCCTCATTCCGAGATTATAGAACATTGTGCCTGATAGTGTCCTTTATGCGGCTATGGATTTGACAATAAAATAACATCCGGGACTCTCACCCGACGCCTGCCTTTTCAGGCGGTTTTGATTGTTATACACTTGTGGCGGTATGAGTCGCCACGTTAATTATCTCTATCCTTTTATCTTGTGTCAATAAGTCAAAGAGCACGATGTTGTGGGAATACAGGGACTCGAACCCTGTTCTGTTGTCGGAGCGTGAGTAAATCTCTCGTCTGTCTTCATGTCCTGCTGCTGAAGCCGCATTCCCATGTGGGCTTTCGAGTATCACTACTGGATTGCCCTATTGTAATAAAATGAAAGGAGAGTTTATCTTTCTTCTCTGAAATGGTTCTGCCCTGTTATGGCATGACTCCTTATCATGTTGTCTATTTGGGATTTAATATAGAATATTGTATTCCCGACCTTAGATACACTTAGCAATCCTGCCATCTCTCTTGCTTCGAGCCAGTCCTTGCTGACGCCCAAGTACTGCTGAGCTTCCTTTCTGCTCATCCACAGCTTCGTCGCACTAATCTGAACTGTTTTTATCTCCATGATGTTTGCTTTTATACAGGTTAGAATATAATCTTAGTTGTCTGCACACCGCCGTATTCCTCGACTGCGTTTTTTCTGATGATTTTCGCAAGCTCAGAGTTTGTTGTGAACGACAGTGCATCGTAGATTGCTGTCCGCTTGCATCTATGCGCCTTACACATCTTTTCTACTGCGCCATACGGCACCTGAATAATTTTTTTCCTCTTAACCATTGTTTTGTTTATAAATTATTTCTATATTTGCAAACTGGAATCCATTTGCGGACTCGTCCGCTATGGGTGGTTTTTAGAATACTCTGCAAAGATACACGATTTGTGTGACAACACACACATATTGTGTGGTCTTTTAACACATTTTGTGAGGTACTTGTTTCTAACTAAAAAAATGTAAACGTATGGAAGACGTTAAGACCAGACTTGAAGAGCTTTTCGCGCACCTGTCTATGACACAGGCAGAGTTCGCAGACAAGGTTGGCGTAAGCGTCAATGCCGTCACCAACTGGAAGAGTCGCGGAATCAAAGGCAGTGCATTCGAGAAAATCGCTACAGCATTTCCCGAAGTGAATATGAATTGGCTGAAAACGGGTGCGGGTAGCATGATAACCTCTGCCAACGCAGAAATCAGCTACAAGGCAGGCGTCCCGTATTACGATGTGGATTTCCTCGGCGGCTTCGACATCGTTTTCAACGACCAAACGGCAATGCCAAGCTATTACATCAACTTCAAGCCTTTCGAGAAGGCTACCTGCTGGTGTAACATCACAGGGCATTCAATGGAGCCTGAAATCCATCACGGCGACATCATCGCCCTGCGGGAGATAGAAGATTTCAGCTTCCTTCCGTACGGCGAGACATACGCCATCGTGACAAAGAACGATATGCGCACAGTGAAGAAAATCGGTCCTGGCGACACACGAGACACATACAAGCTCATTCCTGCCAACAAGTCAGGAGACTATGCGCCGCAGGAAATCAAGAAAAAGGACATCTTGCATGTGTTCGAGGTTATGGGCTGCATCAAAAAGTTTTGAATATAATAATACAGCAATACATATAGCAAAAACAGAACACCTCAGCAAAAGCCCTGTTTATCGGCAGTTCAGAGCGCGTTTTAAGCTTCCCAAGCCGAGGAGGCGGGTTCGACTCCCGTATTCCGCTCAACGCTGGAAATCAGCAAGTTACACGGATTTAAGAAGAAAAACAAGCTGAAAAACGAACCGATATTTACACTCGAAAAAGTGGTTTTGAGGGCTTTTAAGGGGTACTTTCATACAGCAATACGTATAGCAAGCAAAATGCTGTATATGTACTTAGGCATAAATAGTAACACTTAAAAGTAGAGACATGAAAATCAGTGCTTACGTTGACATGAACAGGGCGAAGGCTGACGGCACATACCCTGTGTACGTCATAGTAGTCAACAAAAACGGTCGTTTCTTCGTGAACACGGGGATGACGACCTGCGACAGGCTCACTGGCGGTCGCGTATTCCCCAAGAAGGACAAGTCGGGTTCGTACAAGACGACCTTGCTCGGCAAATATCTTGCCAACATAGAGCTCCTGTGTGTTCAGCACGACCTTACGGACGATGACAACATTGCGTTGAAGGCTGCTATCAAGCGTGATGTGTTCGGCGTTACTGACAACAGCAAGAGAGATAATCTCGCTGAATACATTGCAAAGTTTGCAGAGACAAAGCGTAAGGCTACTGCTTCGCTCTATGGCATCACGGAGCGCAAGGTCCGTTCTTTCGCTCCAGACGTGACACTCTCCAAGATAGATGCCGGATGGCTTGAAAGCTATCGGAAATGGTGCATAGACAGCGGAATGAAAGTCAACGGTGCAGCAAAAGAGCTCCGCAATATCCGTGCCGTCTTCAACTGGTGTATCAGGAAAGGTGTTACCACCAACTATCCTTTCGACGGTTATTCCATACCAGAAGAAGAGTCCGTTCCGAACAATATCAGCGTGGAAGACCTGCGTACGCTCCGCGACTATCCTTGCGAGGACTGGCAGCGTCAGTATAAAGACTTCTTCTTCCTGTCGTTCTATCTTGCCGGTATCAATCCTGGTGATTTGCTCCTGTTGAGAAGGGAAGCCTTGAAGGACGGGCATATCTCTTTCATCAGGAGGAAGACTAACAAACAGGGCGCAAAGAAAATACGCCAAATCGTTCTCCCAGTCGTTGACGAGGCGATGAAGATAATCAAGAAATATCCGAGCAAGGAGGGTTATCTTGTCGGTTTCATGGATGGAAGGAACGACTACCATTCCTTTTCTCATGCCTGCACTGAGGCATTGAAGAAGATAGGGGAAAAGGAGGTCGTAGAGGACAAAGTGGGAAAGCGGAGAAAGATAGTCTATCATCCGCTGTTCCCTGACATAACACTTTATACTGCCCGCTATTCATTCGGCTCTATTGCCGCCAACGACCTTGACATCAGTGAGCAGACGATAGGTCAGTGTCTCGGTCATTCATGGAGTAAGCGCGTTACATCGCGCTACATCTCTCACGACCAACGGAAAATTGACAATGCCGTCAGGCGCGTCGCCGAATACTTAGAAGCCGAATAGCTCTGCTGCCAGCGGATAGTTTTGGCGAAATCGCACTCGGAAAGCTTCCCATTCCTCTTCCGTATCAGTTGACACTTTGTCGGACAGGGGCTCTTTGGAATATCTTGTGAAGATTTTCTTCATCTCACGCTCGTCATCGAGGTGGAAGGATAAGCTCTTGCAGAACTTTTCTATCTCCTGCGCAGCTTTTTCTTCTGCGTCCTCGTAGTGAAGCCTTTCGTCATGAGGCATAGCACGCAACTTCTCAACTATCTTCAACAGTTGACGATATGCCACCAGTGGCAGAGACTTGCCGAGCAATACAGTGTCCTCGGCTTGATAAATGACTTTTTTGAAAGGTGTAAGCATACTCTTTTGTTTTTGGTTTATTAGGACCGCATGGCGTAATCAAACGCCATGTGGTTTCAGAGACTGTCTTCCTGCTGGAAATAAGCAAGGACGTTAGACGACATCTTTCGCTCGGCACAGATATACCTTTTCGTCGTCTCGATATTCTTGCCGTGTCCCATGAGGACAGCGACATCTTCTATCGAGATTCCTGCGAGGTAGAGGTTAGTGGCGAACGAACGCCTTGCGGTGTGAGAGCTGACGAATTGCCATTTCTCCCCGGTGCAATCCCTACCCCGTCGGCTTATCGTACACATGGCATCTATTCTGCATTGTCTGCATATACGACGTATAATCGTATTGAAGACATCCACACCGCACGACCTCCGATATTCGTCAGCGAGGTAGTTCCTCAGTTTCATTCTCTCGTCTATCGGCACAGTGACGACGATGCCCGGAGTCTTCTTCGGTACGTACGACAGCATATTCGTGTCGATGTCGCAGTTGTTCAACGAAAGCCGTTCCGCGTCGCAGAGTCTTGCTCCTGTCAGCATCTCAACGACAAAGTTGCGCTTGACGTATCGCTCGATGTCGCTCTTAGGCGTGTAGTCGAGTATTCGCATCATCTCCTCACGGGTGAGATATACAGCCTGCGAAACATTTTCCTTGACGGACAGGATTCTTGCGTAGTCGTCGGATGGCACTTTCGCCTTGTTAGCGTTGAGCACAGCCTTCAGCTCCGCACACATAGTCCTTACCGATGAAGACGCAAGCCCTTCGTCAAGGCTGTCGAACACGAAATCCTGCAAGAGGTCGTTCGTGATGTCTTCCCACTCTGGATTCCTTCCAAGAATGTCGCGCAGCCTGTTCAGCGTAGCCGTTCGCTTTGGGTATCTCCAAAGAAACGTTCCGACGAAGCTGTGGCGCCATTCTCTCGGATTGTCCTCGAAGTAATCGAAGTAGCCGTAATCTATTGCTGCTCCGAACTTTACCTTCTGCTCGTAAGACAGAGAAACTAAATCATCTTTGTTCATATTCTGCAAATTTAATAATATAAGATATAATACGACTAAATTTTGGGTTAAAATGTTGAAAAGGCGCCTTCCGGCACCCTTCCATGAAGACCACTTAGCGCAGCGAGAAGAAGTCGCTCGGTTTGTTCGACACTCGTATCGTCGGCAGTCCAGGCGCTAACGGATAGAGCCCTTCGTTGATGATATATCCGAAGAGAAGACCTTTCGGGTCGGTGAGTGTATTGTGGCATACCACCTCTCCGAAGCATCCGTGTACGAGCATGTTCACGGCAGACATACGGCAACAGTCGAGGTCCACATCCTCTGCTATGAGGTACGGCTTGCGTTTCTTGTCGAGAAGAAACTTTGTATGACAAGCCAGCAAGTTCCGCGCAGAGCCTGCGGCAGGGTCGCTAATTGTCACACGTTTTCCGAAGGCTCCGCAAAATGATGTCGGTTCGGTGTCGGTGTTGACGAAGCCTCCCGCCATGAGGTTGCAGATGTCGACAGGAGTGAAGAACTGCCCTCTCGAACCGCCTTTAGGTGTCAGTTCCATGAACAGGTCTCCCCATGCGTCATACCACGCGCTCGTTTCCAACTTGTCCTTCATCAGGGCGAAATACTCTTTCATCATCTCGTGGAACTCCCTGTTCTGTTCCTTCGTGTAGTTCCACGTCGGGTCGGGTTTAGGTTCCGGGTTGAAGTTGAAGATGATGAACTTCAACAGGTCGGACATGACCTGCTTCGTGCCTTTCCCATTATGGTATGAGAAAGACTGAATGTGCTTAACAAGCTCCTTCATATCCATCATATTTTGGTTAGACATAGCGGGTGGTATAACCACCCTTAGAGACGTACGTCGTCATAGCACTCCATTCTGCCATCCATCAGTTGCATGTAGATGTTGGTGTACCTGTCTCGCTCACTGCCTTCGCAGCAATTCATTCCTTCGGCGTAGAATTTTATCGCATCGCCGCGTTTCATCTGCTCAGTCTTGTTGTAGCAAGTGATAGTGACGATGTCGTCGAGAGGACTTTTCTTTTCCTCGACTTCAACCTTCTTGTCGTCAGGAGAACCTTGCACCTCGCATTCTTCCACAATGAACTCGGTGTGGTTCGTGGCATAGCGACCATCCTCGTAAGCCTCGAAATGGTCTGGCGCGTCGTCGGAAATATTCCATCCCATAGAGTTGGCGTATTCCATTTCGTCATCTCTCCACTCCTTCAGCATGGCAATGGCTGCTTCTTTTGTGTAGAACACTTCCGTGTGCCTTTCAAGGACTTCGCAATCTACTGCCTGATGTGCTGTAAATACATAAACTTTCATACTCATTTTGTTTTGGTTAGACAATAGTGGCAGGTTTCCCTGCCGTAAGACTAAACAATGAATTCGTGTACCGTCATATAGATGCCTTCTTGCTCCCAAATTGAATGTGACTGATACCACCCGGCAATATCGCCTTCACGGGATTCGATATAGGCATCAACATCATCCATCTGCTCGTTGTAGCGGACCATTATAATCTGGCAGTCGTAAAGAAATCCGTGCTTATCGACAAAAACGCAAGAATAAGCATTATTGTCGAGGCAATCCTGCAACTCGTCGTCATGAATTTCAGCGGCACTTTTGTAGCCGAAATGCTTCATGATGTTCTGCTTGCAAACTTCTACGACTTCAAGCGTCTTTCCGTACTCTTTCATTTTTTTGATGGCGGATTTTTTCATCTCCATGTACGCATTCAGATAATTACCAACATAATCTTTTTCCATATTCGTAAACTTTTTTGGTTAGACAATAGTGCCATACCTGCAAGTATGGCTAAAGACTAAATTTCCTCGAACGGCATCAGGTCGCAGGACAATATATCATCCCACACAGCCTGTATGTCCTCATCCCACCCTGTGTCCTCTCGCTCGTTGATAAGACCAGCGTCGAGCGTCATAGGAATAGAAAAGACGACAAACGGATAGGTATTGCCATCCTCGGCTTCAAACCTGTGCTTGGAGAATGTAAGTGTTCGCTCTTCTTTGTCAGCATCGTAGCATTTCATGCGCCAAATACTGTCATCGTCAGGAAGATTGATAATCTTGTTCCTGAACTCGTCAAATGTGATGTAATGTTTCATACTTGTGAAGTTTAATTCTCCTGATTGTGGACTTTGTTGTATATTTCAAGAAAAACTTCTTCATGTCTTGCTCTGACATGAAGCGGAGCGCCATAACGTTTGCGAGTGTATGTTATCTCGCATCGGTAACAGTCCTCGTCTTTCTCCACACACGTTCCACCTAAGTAGTCGGGGTTGCTTACAACATTGACAACTTTCAAGCCGTTGGCAGTCATATAGCCTACGACTTTCTTACATTGCTTCTTTACTATTCTTCTTTTCATAGATAAAAACTATTGGTTATTTGTGCCCTCGTTGTAGCGAGGGCGAGAGGCTATTTCTTCTCTTCTTTCGGCTTTTTGTAGTAGCACGTTACCTTATATCCCTGCATCGTAAAATACTTGGCAAGGATGAAGGCTTCCTTGTAATACAGGTTCAACTTGATGCTCCTTGTGTTTGTGTAAGGGCAGAGTTTGATGCCGTCCTTGACGCAGTTCTTGACGTGCTTTTCGTCAACAAGGAAAGATGCAAATTGTTCCATTTTCTTTCCTGTCTTCTCATCCACATAGAACTGCGTAAACGCACAAAGGCAGTTGCCGCCGAAGATGTTGGCTACCAGTGTGTGCCCGTCTTCGTAGGTGTACACATAGCCAATCCTGTGGTTGTAATACCATCTAATCATAACTATTCTTTTTAGGGGTTAAACAATGCGCCCACGCCTGCAAACGTGGGCTGAGAGACTAAGAGATTTTTGGCAGTTAGAGTTTTATTCCTTTCTTCTCAAATAGGAGTTTAATCACTTCCTCAGTCTGCCTGTTGATAGACGAGCTGTCTGGGTAACATGTGATACCATGAGAATCACCAACATACACATAACCATAGCCATAGTTCATGTGCTTGCTTTTCCCCATTTCATTATGCCAATAGGAATAAATCTCTCCACGGATGGCTTCCTTCAAAACATACATCCAACTATCGACACTTGTTTCTTCAATACGCTTGTTGACAATCTGCTCGATGTCGTTGATGTGCATACATTTGTCTTGTTTCTTTTTCATATTCGTAAATTGTTTGGTCAAAATAGTGCCATCGTTGCAAAGAGGGCAGGAAGACTAATCTTTCAGCCAGTCGCTTATGGCATTAACAGAAGAGTAGAAGAAAACGGCATCGGGGTACATGAGATAAATACGGCGAATGTGATGCCGTATTTCTCCGTACTTCATGTGATATGCACGCCATTTCTCGTCGCAAGCGTCCATTGCTTCCGACTCTAACATTTCAGTTTGTCTTTCCAATCTAAGCCACCTCTTGAAGATGATTCTCAGATTGTTGAATCGTCTTGCTTTCATAATCTTAAAGTTTGGTGAAACGTTGTGCCCCACGTGCAAGTGGGGCTGAGAGGCTAAGCAACATACGATTTGAAGTTCTCCTTGCGAAAACTGCGGAAGTTCTGCGCCACAGTATCAAAGTATGTGACGAGGTCAGGGTTGGCAGGTCGGTTGCTGTCGCTGTTGATGAGCGGCAAGATAACGTCGTCCTGCAATGTTCCAAAAGCCTGCCGTGTCGTTCCGTCTTTCTTAACGAAGTAGAACTCAACGATACGGCTCTTCATAGCCTTTACACACTCTGCAATCTGCATTGCCTGATTCTCACAGTCAGCCATCGGGCGACCAGTGATTTGATTGATGCGCTTGGCATCGGTCATTACTTGTTCTGACATAGCTCAATCTCCTATTAGTTGATTTAATTCTCCATAGATAGCATCGTTGAAGTATTCCCACGCGTGATTCATCTCGTAGTCGTCTTCAACATTGTCGCACTCGTGAAACCTGTCGCCAAAGAAATACGACATGATTTTGTTTGTCAGTCTGTCTGCAATTTCCTGCTTCTTATCCATATTCTTACTTTATTGGTTAAACATAGAGCCCCGTAAAGGGGCGAGAGACTACAGCGAGTCTGCTGACTCTACAAAGAAGATAAACGTTTGGTCGGAAATATATCCGTTGTTAAACGCTTCTTGGAAATCACGCTCGTTATCGTACCACACTACTCCGTCGCTGTACGAACTATAAGCGAGGTCTAACTTTTGCTCGTCAGTCATTTCGCTAATTACTGTCAAATCGAAATTGTCAGAAGGAAATACTAATACTTTCATAATCATAAGGTTTTGGTTAATAATAGTGCGCCCGTAGGCGCTTAGACTAATAATCAACATTTTGCTCGACATCCGACAGGCAACCATCTTTATCGCAGCGAGGGCATACGTCTTCATGTGTGTCTACATACATCATGGCTCCGCAGTTGCAGCATTTTACAATATCGCTGCTCTCGCATGACGAGAAGTCGAAGATAGCATTCTCCAATTCGTGAGGAAACACCTCTGCTTGCGAACATTCGTCGGAAATCAATACCACAGCATCATCTTCGTCAGCCGAAATGCTATCGACATGCCAGATGCGCGTTAAATCCCTGTGTTCTTCATCGGGGTCATGCCAAATGACATTTCCTCCGATGTACAACTCTCTTCCGTAAATATCAGTAATCATAATTTAAAAATATTGGTTATGTTAGCACCCTCAAAGAGGGTTAAGACTAATGCGTGAAGAAAGCTCCTCGCGTGATGGAGTAGCCGATGTTCGTGAAATCCCTATCCATCATCTGCTCATCAGTGAGCACCTGCTCCGTGTCGTCGATGCAGTTTTGGACATAGAACTTTCCGTCATTGTAGTCGATAGACTTACTCGAACGAAGACCTAAATTCAACTGAATGAAAAAGTCGTGAACGCCGTTCGAGATGAACTGCTTTAACTCGCTTAGTGAATTTACTTTTGCCATATTCGTATTTTTTTGGTTAAACAATAGAGCCCCCGTAGGGGCAAAGACTAATTCCCGATGGTAAAGCCGTAGCGTTTCCACATCTCCATTCCTGTGGGCTTGTACTCCTTCTGACCTTTCCCATCAAACCAATCCATAGGAAGCCATACGTCAATGCCGTACTGCGAGCTGTCTATGAATGAGCGGTCGATGCCCAGGTCCTCGCACAGGAACCCTACGTCAGACAGCGTTGGCACGTTACACCCTCCGTAGATGCACACCTCACCATTTTCCTCATAATTCACATCGGAACCGAAATTGTGGTTCTGAGCAATATGCTCAATACCCCAACATAACACTTCAATACATTTCATACTCTGTTCATTTTTGGTTAGACAATAGTGCTCCAGAAGGAGCGAGAGACTAATAGTCTGAGAGGTCGTTGATGTCCGAAAGTGGTATCTGTCTTGACATTCCTCTCGTCTCGTCAGCGTCGAGAGGATAACTTTCCATCCATCCTGTTGCATCTTCAAGTCCGCAAAGATACGCTCGTCGTTCTTCCTCAGTCTTGAACATACGCTTACCAATACTGTTTGGGCTGTCCTTAAAGATACGTTTCAAACCTGCCCAATCACGTTCGGCAGCTCTGTTGGCGGCATAGTCGCCAAATACTACATATTGTTTAATCATATTGTAAAGATATTTGGTTAATAGAAATGGCGGGCAGTATCGCTCTGCCTCGCCCCAACCAACTAAAACTAAGAATTTAATCTTCCTCGATGGATTTAAGGTATTCATTCTCGAACCTGTCGAGTTCATCCAAATAATCCTTTGTCTCGCTCGTATGCTCCCAATCAAGTTCATACTCGAATTTCTGCGCGAGACGGACAATTTCCTCGCATACGGCAGTATGGTCCGGCAGCCGTTCGTTGATGCTATCGAAGAGGTCTGCGGACAGCATGGCTACGGTCTCACATAGGAGCCGCATCTTGTCACTCAGTTCTGGTTCCGGGACCGCGCTCGTGATGAAGTCGATGTGCCCGTACGCAATCTCACTGACGTCAATACGAAACTCGTCACTGAATGTGTCTTTGAGATAACCCGTTATGACAAGGTTGCCGTTGGAAACCTCTGCCTCCGTGACAACTACATCACTCGGACCATATTCGCTGTCAAAATTGCACAGGACACATGGTTTAATTTTCCTGAAGACATAACTGCCTCCGATAGCATTCAACTTGTTCTTCAACTCTCTGATTTCACGCTGCTTGATTTCCTCGTATGCAGCATAGATAGTTTTTTCACTCATATTCTATGTGTTTTGGTTAATATTGTTCTCCCCGTGCAAGGGGAGATAAGAGACCTAATATCTGCAAGGATGGTTTATAAGAGCCATAATTTCTTCTGGAGATTCAATAACTTCTTCAAAAGTGCTTGTCAAGGCGACATAAGTAAATTTTGAATTGCCCCATTGCTTGCGTACAGCTACTATATTCTCGACGTTCACATACACATCGGCAATCTCCAATTCTTTTTTTTAAATTTCTCTGTGTAACTTAATAAATCTTGCCATAATTCCATTGTTTTAATTGGTTAATTCGTGGGAGCCGTGCAAGACTCCCGTAAGACTAAGCGTTCTCATCTTTCTTCTCTGCCTGCTTGCAGAAGTTTTCTATTCTCTCCTGCATAGAGTGGCAGGTTCCGTAGAGCCAAAAACAGTCGTAATCGTAGCCGCGACCAACGAGCAGGTAGTCGCCCTCCTTGATAGCTCGGTCGATAAGCTTCTCAGCGCGTTCAACAAGGTGTTGGTGTTCGGCTTTGCTAAGGTGTGGATTGATGAGAAGAAACATCTGCATGATGTTCTTCTTGTCCTCTTCACAGGTGGGGCGATAGATTTCCATCGTGTTGTCGCTGCTCCCGAAGTCAAGCAAGTTTTCCTCGTAGGTTTCCTTGACCATAATCTTGCGGAGCATGGCGTTCAGCACACCTTCCGCGCTCTCGTCATACTTACGGCACTCGCCCTCGTTCATGAACTCTGTTCCGTCATTGGCAACATAGACATTGTACTTCTCGACATGGGTTCTCTCCTTAGAAATAACTTTCATAATCTTTTAATTTTAAATGGTTAGACAATAAATTCGTGCCGTGTCCTTTGCACGGCGTAAGACTAAACAACTTTCTTTTTGTTCTCGGCTTCTTCGTCGTCGGTGTACCCTAATTCGTAGCACGCATCTTCGTAGATTTCCTCCAATGTCCACTTGTCGCGCGTGTAGAAATTTGTAATCCACGTGCTCATGACTTCTTCAAACGGAATAAGTTCAAAAGACAGCAGATTTCTCATCATGTCGAGGTCTTCATCGTAATACCCGTAGTCGTAGTATTCAGTGCCGTAGTAATCACCGAAATACGACCCGTACGATTTTCCATACGACTTTCCGTACAACTTATCGTACCATGAGAACGATGACCGATACGAAGGTTTGTATTCGTAGGGATAAACGTCTGTGCACGTCTCGACGATATGCTCAACGAAACGCAGGCAGTTCTCCAATTCGGACAACTTCGTGACCTCCCCTGACGTGTGCGCATGATAGTAGCCACACGACAGGTTCAGACACGAGATGCCTACACCACGCTCGACAAGTTCTCCTACGTCAGTGATGGAACCGACTTCTTCAACGTAGCCGAAATCTTCCGCGCCGATAGCCTTGATGAACTCATCAGAGCATACATCGCCGACACTCATAGACGTTATGAGGTCGTTGCCGTTCATGCGGTCGGGCTCGACGATGAAACGACAGTCTTTGAAGAATGTCAAATCTACGGCACTCGAACCGATGCACCCAATCTCTTCGCCTGCAAAGAAAGCTACCTTCAAAACGTCATACTTGCGCAGACATTCGAGGCAGATAAAGATGCCGTTCTTGTCATCTGCTCCAAGACCTTGCTGAGCCATGCTCTTTGCAGAGTAACCAAAACAAATGTCGCCATGTTCAAATACGCGAAAATCCTTTGAGTGGTCTTCCTGCACTTGGTCTATATGCGAAGCAAGGCACGGATAAGTAGCGGACACGCCCTTTGTGATAAGGATGTTTCCATGCTCATCCTGCACGATGGATGTAGCACCGCAGGCTTTCGCCTGCTTTTTGAGGAACTTGCGCATCTTCTTCTCTCTCCTGCTCGGAGAGTGGATAGCATAAAGCTGAAATAATAAATCTTTGTTCATTTCTTTAAGTTTTAATTGGTTAATAATAGCGGAACGCCATGCAAGACGTTCCAAAGAGACTTTTACGCAGCACTACGTTCAACGGACGGCATGAGGTCCTCGTCGAGACCACCGATGTACCACTGGTCGTTGTAGAAAGCGGCACATCCCTCTCGGAAGCAGCAGTCGAGATACTCATTGCTAATGAACACGTCATGGTAGCGTTCGCCGCCCCATACTGAAACATAGGTGCCTTCATCCTCACGCAGCCACTTGCACTCATGGTCGCAGTAGATGTAGCCGTACTCATCAGCGTACGCGGTTTCTGCATTATCATGGCACGTTTGGCAGCAATAATCTTGCTCTGTGAGTTCGGAGTACCATGCGTCATCGCACGGGAAGTACTCACCACATTCAGGACAGAGCATGATGCCGTTTTCCTCCGGGTACATTGCATCTTCGCCGGCGTAGTAATATTCGCAGCCGATTTCTATGCAGTCGTCGCATAGGCAGTATTCTCTATAGAAACCGTTGGCACGTTCGTGGTAAACACGAGCACTGACGACGGAGTCGTTTTCTATATACGAATCTCGCGTTTCCACGTAAGTTACTTCATCCTCACGATAATAGTCATTGTGATACTCGCTATAAACACGATTAGAGAGATATTCTCCCTCCGTGGTGTCAAGACACTGGTCTCCGCGTTCGTAGTTGTACGCTTCTTGCTCCCCCTCGTCAAACCACTTGAAGCTGTCTTGATAAGACACGCTGTCGCCACGATCAAGACGGCAGCGAATGCTGAACCTTTTGTCTTCAAGTGAATTCCCGTTGTTGTCGAGAAATTCTCTCGGAGAATGACAGGATGCACCGACACGCTTGTAGCCGTCGATGTGTCCGTCACGGATGAGGGCAGAGATGAGCTGACGTTGCAGATTGAGTTCTCTGAACTTGCTGTACTGACGCTCTGCGAGACGCCATTTGTTGCCATCCTCATCCAGCACATCAGTATAGATGATGCAACGGGCGACAATCATGCCGTCACAGTCGGTAAGGTACGCAGCCTTAGCGTCAACGGCATCCCTGTAAAAACGCCAGTTGTCGCGGTCTGTCATACACGAGCCGAAGGAATCTCCGTCCTCGTCATAGCCGGCGCAGCAACTCTCGTCATAGATGTCGTCGAAATTCTCATCGACGTGTAGAGTGTAAACACTCTCAACGATGTTCTCACGAGCATACTGCTGCCAATCGGCTGCAAACTCTTCTTCGAGCCAACGCTGTATCTGCTCAGGAAGCAGACGCGTGATGCAGTTGCTCTCGATGAGATGCTTAGCCATCTTGCCTGCCTTCATCTTAAAGACTTTCTCCTTCTCGATGTTGCGATAGCGGATAGCATTTATCGTGCCATCCTCACACAATCCAACGAGGGAATCTGTCTCGTAATCGGGCGAACAGAATTCCTGTCCCATCAGGCGCATGACGTGATAATATTCCGTCACGCAGAGGGATTTGGTTCTCAGTACCGAAAAGAGGACTTGTTTCAGCACCGGCAAAGATGGCTGCAACAGGTCGTGCGGCATGTATGAAGGCTTTTTGTCAGCAAGTAACCCATACTCGATGCGCATACGACTTGCGTTTCGCGCATCCTTAACGAGCGCTTTGTTGTAGCGCTCTTTGACGTGGTCCATTCGGGCGATAACACCTTGATACTCGACGTAGCGAATATGTCTGCGGAGAGCAAATTTCTCCTTGTACAAAGCAAGAAGAATTTTGTTTCTGCGACTCTTCACTCCATTTCCGTGCTCGATGATTCCGAAGCGTTCCTTGAACCCTTCGTAATCTTTGAAATCAAAATAAATCATATCTGTAAAATTAGTTGGTTAAACATCGCGGTAGCCATGCAAGACTACCAAGAGAGACAATTATTCATGCGTTTTTCGAGTGTTACCTCAGCCATCTCTCCGTCATCTTTGCAGATAACGAATACTCTGTCCGTGAAATCCTTGACATCAACATCACGAGTCTCCTCGTCAGTGTCGTCATCCTCCTCGCGGACATTTTCAATCGCAATCTTCCGCATCCTTAAATAATGCTTGCGTGCCTCGTCAATAGAGGGAAAAATTGCTGAAGATGAATGCAGATACGATTCCTGAGGAACCGCACGTGCGTAAGTGACGATAAAAGCTTCCATATTCAAAAAATTTGGTTAATAGCTCCCGTCATGCAAGACGGGAAAAGGACTACGCGGATTTCCATGCCCTATAAATATCACGGAAAACCAAAATGGCAAAAATCAACGCTGATATACAGCCGATAGGGGCGACGATGTTTTCTGCAAAACCTACATAAGAGCAGGCTGCGCATGCACAAAGCGAGATAAAAAACAATACTTTCATATTCTAAAAACTTTTGGTTAGAAATAGCGCAGCCGTTCATGGCTGCTGAGACTTACTGCGGATTAGTTCAGTCAGTTCGCGTGCGTGGAGATATTTTCGCAAATTCACACGCCGCTCAATGTTGTAAATGGTTTGCTTGTCATCTTCCGTGTAGAACGGGTCGGAGATTTCTTTCACACCGCAGCTAAACAGGTCTGCATTACCGAAACGACTCTTCAGATGTAAATCGAAATACGGAACAAGTTCGGGAAAGAATTTGCCAATGTAGTCGTGGTCACGACCACCATGACAAAAGCAGTCGAGCCGTTCTGCCTCTCTGCCAAATACTCTCTCTCCGTTCACTATCGGATATTCCATACATGTGATGGAAAAGAAATGATAGATATTTGGCTGATAGCGTACAACTTCAACGCTCACACGCAACTCAAACTCCATTCCGTCACGAAAATGCCGCACGGAAGGAGACCATTTCATTAAAATATCTTCCATATTCTTATAATTTAGTTGGTTACACAATGTTCGCTCCGCCAAACCAACGGAGCGACGAAAGACTATAAGTTCGGGTTATACCATAACGCTTCAGGCTCAACATCAAATGATTTGCCCCTGTACTCAGCGTGATAGCCAGGGATATATACCTGTGATACACTCGTGGTTTGGTGCTCAATCTCAGTACGGACGTACTTAGATGTCCCCGTTCTCTCAATCTCTTTGCTCATTTCTTTTTCCAAACCGCCATAGATAATCTCTTCAATGTTCGGAATCAGCCTTTTGATTTTGTCAGAAGACTCCGCTGCGATTTTTCTCGCATCTTCTTTTAACATTTCATAATTAGTGTATCTATGCACTTCCTCTCGCCTCTCTATAAATTCAAGGGGATGCTTCCACATCTTAACGGCTTGTTCAAGAGGATAAATGAGATTGATTTTTGCGTCTCTACGACCATAAGTGTGGTCATAGTCAGACGTGCTCACAAACACAACTTTGGAAATTTTGACCTTCAGTGGGTGAGCCAAGCAAATTTCTTCTAAAGTTTTCATATTCATTCATTTTAGTTGGTTAATAAAATGTCAGCACAGGCGGACAAAACGAACGAACTAAAAAGTCCACCCATGCCGTAAAAGACTACCCGTAATAAGGTTCGTAGTTCCCGACGCGTAATTTCATACGTCGAGCGTAATTTTGTGCCCATCCTCTATATGTGTAGAAATTAGACACACGATGCCAACACTCGGAATTGACGAGCTTGGCTACGCACCACCCACGCGTATCGTGAATGATGCGGTAAACACCTTCTCCGTATCTCATATTCAAAATTTTGGTTAGTAGCGCAGCCGTTCGGCTGCAAAGAGACTCACGATGAGTAAGGATGATTCACGGAGAAACGCGCACCAAACATCCAGTACACGTCACAACGCTTCACGTTCACTCGTTCAATCCGTTTGGCGGGTATCTTGTACCGCTCAACTTCCCGACGCGTGTATAACTCATTTTTCACGAGGATGTTCCCATCGGCACGTCTAAAATTGTCGTACTCTGGTTTTACTCTGTAATATTCCATGATTCTTCGGTTTGGTTAAAAATCGCTCATCACGCCAAGCCAACGTGATGATGAAGACTAATGTACGCGGATTTCAACTCTCCGCTTTCGATCGTTCCAATAAGCGGTACAGCACAAGTCCAGAGCCTCCGCAGCCTGACCGATGTCGCCCACGCCCATGATATGCGTGTCGTCCTCGTTGAAAATTGTAACGGCATCTCCGTCTTCGTCAATTTCCAAGAGGTTTTGGTTGAATGTTCCGTTGTTAAAATAATAGTTGTTACGGCACATCTCAACAAACAATTTTAAATTCTCCATATTCTCAATTTTAATTGGTTAGACAATAGCGCGTGGCATGCAAGCCACGCTGAAGACTAATTGATACTCAGCAACTCTTCGCCGGTCCACTCGTTTATGAACTTGAATGATACGATTTCGTTCAAGCACAACTTTGACCCGTTGAGGTTCAGCTCAACAACATCGTCGAAAATTCTACGCTGAAATTTCCTAAACTCGCTCACAACGTGAGCAATCTGCCCCTTGTCGAGGCGCACGATTTTGTGGAGCCCGTTAGTAAGAGCAACCACTGTTCTGTAATTTGTCATATCTTGTAAAATTTAGTTGGTTAATAATCGTACTCGCACCGCCAACGGCAGCACGAGCGTAAGACTACATCATTCGCTCAATGCGGAGGATTTCCCTGTGCAGCGCACGGATGAACTTCTTTCCTGCATCTGACGGCAGGAAGAACAAGAACAGCCACACGGCATATACTATGCCAACAAAATTCCACACGAGATTTCCCTCATTAACGATGAGCAGCAACGGCAGCATCAGTGCCATCGCTGCAATGTGCAACAATAAACTTTTCATATTCGTAAAAATTAGCAAGTTAATTTGGTTTCGCAGACGAGCAATTATTTCATCTGCGAAATGAGAGGTTTTCGTACTTAAATCCAAAGTTTTCGTACTGCAACAAGCCCAATTAACTCATCTGCCAGTTTTCGTACTCTGAATTATCGTACTCTCAAAATAGCAAGAGCGAGCAGGTTTCCCGTACTCGCTCCCGTAGTCTCCGGCTCTTCGTTTTCGTACTCTCTCGTTCTCTCCTGTGACTCTCCTGACAAGCAGGGCATCTTTGCCACAACCGAGCCGTATAGCAGATTAGGTCATCTGCCATGCCGTTCTTTATGCTGTGGGTATTGAAGTTATCGCACCCGTTAATTTCTTTCGTTGCAGGCTTGCGCCTCGATAATTTGCTAAAGTGAATTAAATGAATTATCGTACTTTCGCGGTTAACCACTCCGCACGACCAAGCAGCGAGGTCGTTCAGTGCAAAAACACTGAAAAAAAAGAATATGATTTATTATTCGGTTGATAAACCTCCACGGGCGTAGTACGAGTCGCGCACGGCTTCAGCATAAATGCTGCACGGGATAGGGAGCTGCATATATCAACGAGGAACAAAACGCAAGCGTTCTCTCCTCGTGCTCCTGCGTGCCGGCTGCGGCTCTCACGTCTCCGCATACGCTCTAACCGGTTTGTGACACATCGCTGACCGCTGTCAGTTCCCCGCTCCGTTCAGCCGTGACGACGGAAATCCATCCGTTAAACCCGTCACGCACCTACTCGCTCGGCTCGTTCGTTCAATATGTCGTGAATGTCGTTCATCCGGGCTTGCAACCGGTACCGATAAATCGGTAGCCACATTACACGGCTCACGCCGTGTGCTCTGTGTTTATTGTCGTCAGGAAAATCCTCGTTGCGTCGTCGTAGACGTCTATCGGCTCGTTCTGCGAAAAGGAAATTTTCTTCACGTTCAGTTTCATCTGCCGCCAGTTCCTTGCGTAAATCCTGCAGCGGGTAAATCCCATCAGCCCGACGAGATAGCATCGGCACCATTCTTGCGGGATGGTCTTCCGTTCGTCTCTTATTCTCTGCAACCACATACGGCGGCTGCTCTCGGCAGATCTGCCACGATGGTTCACGAAATTCATTCGCTCAGCCATCATTTTTTCGCTTTTGTTCATATCGTTCGTTCGTTTTAATCGTTCAGCCTGTTCGCTCGGCTCGGCTGCTTCTCCGTTCGCTCTGCATTTATAGAGGCTTGCGACTCTCACCGGATCGGTGGCTGCATTAAACGGGTAAAATTTGAGTATAAAGAAATAAGGAACACTTTTTTGTGTTCCCTATTTCCTTTGTCGGTTGTGTGTTCCTTATTCTTCGGTGTCTTCGGTGTCTTCGGTGGCACCCAATTTGGCGCGTGCATTGTCGTACATTCTTCGCTTGGCGTCTTCGGTGGGTGCAATTCCAGTGAGTAACTCACACTTCTCAAATAGGTTTTTGTTCTTGTCGCACCACTCCGAGAAACTCGGAAACTCTGCAAGCCTTTTGGCAATACTTTCGAGTTTCAACAAGTAAACAAGAAACGAGCGAAACGAAATCATAATTGCCGTTTGAGAAACACCGGCGGAAACAAGATAGAATGTAGTATTGCCGGCAATTAGCGCACCCTTGTTGTCATCTGCATTTTCCGGTTTACTCGTTGTCAGTTTCAACGCACCGTTGTGCGTTGTGTTCAACCACGTTTCAACATCTACTTTGTCGCGTAACTCTGCAAGACGTGCAATAGCTTCTTCTTTTGTCCTGACTACAACCGCTTTGCTCTGCTTGTCGGCTGCTTGCTTTTTGTTTTGTTTCATGTTTGTAAAGTTTTAGTTATACATATATGTTTATTATCACGTTACAAAGTTACGAAATTATCTAATATATTGCAAAATAAAGAATATTTACAAAATGAAGCTGCATAAAAGCTCACAAAGGGATCTAATTTTGTTTTGCTAAATCATGACGGAAAAACAAAATAAACGTCTAAAAACGGCTAAAAACGGCTAAAAACGTGGCGTATTAAACCGGTATATAGAAATATTGATATAACTTTTATTCTTTGTCTTAATTAGATTTAGTACAATTAAGCATCGGGGAAATGTATGAATATACAAAGATAGTGTATTTTTATACATTTGAGAAGGTGGCGCGATTTGCGAAAAATCTTGACATATACAGCATTTTTGCATAAAAATACGCTCTATTATTACCTATAATATAGGTTATGTATAATTATGCAAGCGCAAAACGTTGATTTTCAGGAACTTATGTAGTGTAAAGATTTTTGATAGGGGTACACCCCCTGCCGAGCCACCCCCAAAACCGCCTATGTCACCTCCTCAAAAAATTTTCCCCGATTTTCCCTTAATTGTGAACGAAAGTTAAAAGCGTATTTTTATACATGATTTCCAAGAATAGTGTATTACTCAAAATATTTCATACATGGTTAAGAAGTTAATATTTATCAATATTTCGGAGAAGTTATGTATGTTATGAATAATAAGTTGTATATTTGCGGAGGATTTGGCAAAGTCTTTGATAAGGTAATCAGAGAAGATTTCATCTTTATAGTTGCTCGACATCGTTATTTTGTGCATTTGGTCATAAGAGTCTCGATGTTTAGGGCGTTTGGCGAATGTAGTAGTCATACATGGCTTATACATTCGGTCGGTTTTAGTTAAATCCGTTAACATTTCCGTTTTTTGATTACCTTCAGGCATCAATGCAGTAAGGATGTGTACAGAAGTCAGGTTTGTTCCAGGCATGTTTACTTCCAATCGCGTCAAGTACGAGTATGTCGAGGTTGTGTTATCCAATTTCGACTTTGACGGCTTGCGTAAGTACATGTGCAAGCATGATATACGTTGGTCATACAATGGTGTAATGTCGGTACCGAGTACGTTCGAGTTGATAAACACGGCAAGGAGTCTGTTGTACAAGGTAGTAGAGTCCGATGGTAAGTATTCCACTTGTGGTAGGCATAGTTTTGTTGCCACCCGTATAGGCAAGGAGTTGCGTCTTGACTACGTAGCTTTCTCCGGCAGGGTGTGTATGTCTGGTAAGGAGGATAGTGATGGGAAAGAGGGATGATGCGTTACGTGAGCGTGATGCTCAGATAGATGCCATGATAGACCGTTTCGACATGGAGAAGCGTTGTGGTCTTTCCCGTGAGGAGATACACCGCAAGGTTCGTAAGAGCATGGTGTTGAACAATCTTGCCTTTGTCTTTGCCGATGCCGCTAACACGTTCCTGATGGATGCGGAGGATTCGTTGAAGGGTATCGGTGTCGCTTTCACTCATAAGGACAGGTATAACTTCTCCCAGATGATGAAGGCGTTGGGTTCGGCGCGTGCATGGGCTGCGCAGTCGGCATTGCCGATGTACAATATCCCCGATGTCGATGATGCCTGTGCCGACAGTGACTGGTGGCATAACCTTTTCCTTCTTATCGACGACCGTCTTGGCGATGATGCGAGGAAGACGAACATGTTCCTTGAATATCTCCTTGCCATGCCGAGTGCGGTAGGTCTTTTCGATATTACTTATGACGACTTCAAGAACTTCAATCATGAAAGATAGTGTTATCATAGACAAGATTTACGGTGCCCTTGTTGGTACCGTCAGTGGTGCGGACTACGATTTCCACTCCCTCGGCAGGAGCTGGGGCTACCGCAGTGGTGAGATATACCAGCGTAACATGGTGGTGATGAACAAGAACGTGCGCAAGCTCGGCAAGGAGTGTCCCGTCCTCTTCAACGAGGGTGACTACTGGCTTTTCGACGGCAGGATATATGTCCCCATCCGTGAGGAGCTCATCGTGGCGGCTTTCTACCTGTTGGTGGAGCATCTGGAGATACTCCCTGCCATCAACAACAAGATGTTTGCCAAGACCTTCACCGATGCCATCAGGTACTACAATCCGATGGTGCAGTCGCGTAACCTCGTGGCTTTCGAGAACGGCGTGTTGGATATTGCGCCGATACTGAAAGGGAAGAAGCCCATCTTCCACGACCATTTCGACCCTCGTTTCCATGTCACCTACTATCATCCGTATGCGTATGACGAGAAGGCTCGCTGTACGCGTTGGCTGAACTTCCTCCATGAGGTGTTGCCGGACAAGAACTCCCGTGTGATATTGCAGATGTTCCTCGGTCTCGGTCTCATCGACTCCAGCGAGGTGTATCTTCCTTATGAGGGTCGTGATGCTGCGAGGGTGGAGTTATGCCTTCTCCTTATCGGCAGTGGCGGCAACGGCAAGAGTGTCATCTACAGGACGGCGCGTGGCGTCTATGGTTCCGACCGTATCAGCGAGGTCCCTTATGTAGAGCTGACGATGACTGGTGACGAGGGTATGCGTTCGCGCCTTCCCTTGCGTCATAAGATTTTCAACTGGAGTACGGAGGAGGATGGCAAGAACTTCTGCCGTAAGCATACGAGTACGTTCAAGAAGATTGTCAGCGGCGAGCCTGTGATGGATAGGAAGCTCGGCGGCAACGTCACGAAGAACGACAACCTGCCGTATCTCGTCTTCCACCTTAACGAGCTCCCATACCCCGACGACCAGAGCTTCGGCTTTATCCGTCGCCTCCAGTTCATCAGCTTCGACATCACCGTTCCGAAGGAGCGCAGGAACCCGCGTCTTGCGCAGGAGCTCATCACCAACTACCCCGGCATCTTCAACTGGATAGTGCGTGGTGCTCGTGAGGTGGTACGCAGGAAGTTCGTCTTCCCGACGAGCGAGGGACACCGCAGGCAGATGTTGCTTGCCCAGCTGCGCAGCAACCCTGTGATAGCATGGATAAACGCTTATCAGATGCGTCCCGATATGCGTGCGCAGAACGAGATGAGCGAGTTCATAGATACGAAGACGCTTTTAGACAGCCTTGCGCAGTTCTGCGAGGACAACAACGTGGAATGTCCGTCGAAGCAAGCCTTCGGTGCTGCGATGTCGCGCTACGGCGTAGGCTTCTTCAAGAGGCGCTATTCCGAGGGTGTGCGCTATCAGGTCTTCGGGTGCACGTCGGAGAGGCTCCTGCGCCCTTATGTCATCAGGAACGAGGATTTCTCTGTTCCTTTCGACGACGAGAATGGTACATATATAGACGAAAACGATTAAGATTATGGAAGAGACGAAGAAGAGCATGGATTTCGGGAAGAAATACCGTGTAGGGAATTTCACCGTGTTGAAATACACGAAGTCATTAACGAAGAAGGGTATAGAGGAAGGAGGTGCGTCATGATGAACGACGACAACCTGAGACATATCGTCGAGGACCATGCCTTGACAGAGGATTTCCTTATCCACCTCTCGCGGAACCTCCAGGATGGCAAGCCCATGCCGGAGCACATACCGCAACTCAACGACGGGCTGATGGGCGATGTCCTGTCATCCATACTTACGAATATCAACAAACTGTTAGACAAAGAGAAATGAGAAGACGTGTTATCGGTATAGACCCAGGTCTGAGTGGCGGCATCGCCGTCCTCGAACCTGACGGTTCCGTCGTCGAGGCTGTGAAGATGCCCGGCACGATGATGGATATTTACAATTTCCTGAAAGGTTACAGCGGCTCCGGCTATGTATGCTATATGGAGCAGGTCGGTCACGGAATGCCCGGTCAGAGCAGCAAGGCTACGGCGACCTTCGCTCGCCACTGCGGTCATCTCGACATGGCATTGCTGGCATTGGGCATCGCCACCAACACCGTCACCCCTAACAAATGGGAGAAGAGCTACCAGCTCGGCAGAAGCAAGGAATATTCCAAGACGGAGTGGAAGAACAGGCTGAAGGCAAAGGCGCAGCAGATGTTTCCGTCCATAGGCAAGAAGATAACGTTGTCGACGTGTGACGCGCTCCTGTTGGCAGAATATGGAAGAAAGAAGGAGGTTGGCGTATGACGCGTGAGCAGGAAGACAAGATTATCGCACAAGCGCAGGATATTCTGGAACGCAGGCTTGCTGTCGTCAAGGATGTGCAGGTAGACCTGCGCAAGGTGTTGTACTATGGTGCGTACTATCTCGGTGCGATGCACGCCGTTGATAAAGTTTGCGCTGAACTTGTAGAGAGTAAGCCAAAAGGTGAGGACTGGATATATCTTAAAGCTCAATGGCAGCTAATCTTGTCGTCTAAGCGGAATATGCAACTGTTCTTAGACGGAACGGAAATGCGCTACCGCAACCACAAGCGCAACAAGAAAGGCAAACTTGAAAGCGTAGAGTGTTATTTTGTAGAGTATAGAAACGTAATAACGGAGGTGAAATAGAAGAATTATGTTAGAAGCAAAGACAAGAGAACAACGTGATTATGTTGAAGAAATTGTAGAGAAGCGCATTACACCAATTCAAGACAACTGTGTTTTTGGTTTCGCATGTGTTTACCGCAACTACAACGACGTTGTGGAAATAAATATGAAATACGAAAATGCCGACTTGTCTATTGATTTACCATTTGACATGATGGCAGAGATAGTTGACTACCTAAGAGAACAAAACAAGGAGGTAAAGTGATATGACTGCGACACAAATAGGCGACAACGTGACGAACATCATGAAACTACCATGTGTGTTTAGTTGTCACAAGATGCAAGACGGAGAACTTGAATACCTCTTGTACGATTGGGATGAACAAGGGCAATACGTCAAAGCACACAAAGGGGATTGGATAGTAGAAGAAAACGGCAAATATTGTGTACTAACAGACAAAGAATATGGAAGACTTTAGGAAGGCAATGTATGCCGCTTGTAGGCAAATGAATATGGAAATAGTGCCGATAGATGTTGGTGCAAGGGTAATGGCTTGGGTCGGACTGCAAGGAGGTGATGAGCGTGTAAGCCTTTCGCCACGACTGAAATGCGAACTTGAACACCTGCAAGAACTCTATCACGTACAAGGCGGCGAAGTGCCTAACAAGGACTTTGTGTTGCTTATACAAGAATAACAAAGGAACTGAAAGAACATGCCGATACACATAACGGCAAGTGGTCGCCTTGGCTGTATGAACTCATAGAAGAACGCTACGGATTTAAACCTTACGACTTGTAGAATATGGCGAAGAAGATTGTAAAAGAACTTCATTACTGTCATGAGTGCATACACTGCACTCCCGTGACGGATTTCCATACACTCACGGTGCATGACAAAAAGCCAACACTCGGCAGATGTCCTTACTGGAAAAGGTCAAGGTGCGTCTTGCTGAGTCAGTTGGCTTGCCTGTTTTTTAAATCGTCAAAATAGAAGTGAGAGGCTGTTTGTGAATGTCGTGGGCTTTTTTATTTTTCCTCATAAGCCTTCTTGAATTTGCAAGTGTCGCACTTGCTATAAAGGCAATCCTGACACCCTGTTGGATATTGTACGGGAAGATAGTAGTGAATGGTACTTGTTTCGTCCTTTACCTCATCCTGTTTCATGCGCGTCACGTCTATTATCATCTTCTTGGTGTCTATCCACTCTTTCGAGCCTTGTTTCATGCCTCGAAGAGCCGTCTGGAGGTCGTAAATCATAGCCTCTTTGGATAGTGCTTCCGAGACGACGTCCTTGCGCTCTTTGTTAGTAGCGTTCTTGGTTTTTTCCTCCTGGCTTTGGCGCAGAGAGAATTTCGTCAGCGTAATCCTGTTTTTTACATCCTCCGTTTCAAGGAGTTTCTCTACTTCGGTCTTCAGCGCCTTCTTTATCCACGTTGCTCCCTTGCGGAAAGCGACGATATAGGCATCGGCAGGCTCCCAACCTGCTGCAACGAGGTCGCAGAAGGCGAGAGCTTCCGGTTTAAGTCTGCTTGCACGGCAGACTTTCATCATTTTCTGCGATAGTTCAAATTCCATAGCTTAATGACTGTCGTTCCATTCCTGCCAGTTATTCTCACCTTCACGGTTGCCCCATTTGTCTGTTCCTACCGTACGAGGTCTTCCTCCGTTGCCTGTATTCACGTCCTGTCCGCTCTTGGCATACCGTGATTGAGCTTTCATTTCTTCGATTTTGCCCTTTACCTCTATGCGTTTCTTTTCGAGCTCGTCCTGCATGTCTTTCTTGCGCTTCTCGTAGTCCTCGTCGATGATACGCTGTATCTCGTCGTTCTTGGAATACTTGCTGTTGCGCTCTGATGCAGTCTGTACGGAAAGGAAGTGGTTGTTCACCGCCGTGGCGAGGTTGGTGACGAGTTCGGAGTCATTCTGATGGATATACGGCTCTATCCATGCGTTGATTTTCAGTCCGAGCAGTGATGCCTGGCAGTTCTCTTGGAACCCGTACGAATATTGCACTATGTGAATCAATTCGTCGAGGAAAGGCTTTAGTCTCTGCGAGTCATGGATAGCCTTCTCGATGGCAGGAGAGTACAATAGCTTCACGGCAACACCTGGGAGGTCGCCAGACTTCAGTTCGGGAGGTTTGACGCCAAACGACTGTTCATAAATCATGTCGTAGAGGAGTGAGAGCTGCGTGTTGAATGCGGCAGACACCTCCGGTTTGTTGACGAAGCCCACCTGTCCTTCCGAGTCCTCTATCTCGATATACTTCACTGCGCCTGTCATCTCGTCGGCATTGAAGTGTACGCCATCCCCTCGTGACCACATGATTGGGAAGGCATAGGCTCTGTTGTTCTCGCAGAAATAGGAGAACGCCTCCTCGTACGTCTCTATCGTCTCTTGCGACGGCAGGAAGCATGCCCCTTCTTCTTCCCTGTAGTAAGCAACAGGGCAGAAGTCGAAGCCATGCTCCTTTATCTCGTAAATCTCATACCCCGACAGCCCGAAGAACTCCTTTATCTTTTGGATGATGCCGTGTTTAGAGATGCCCCTCTTGGCGCGGTAGAGATACTTGTCGTCCCACACCTCAACGAAGTCAGCGCTGTAGTCGCCGTTCTCGTCGACGTCAGAATACTTTCTTGCGAACAGCTCCATCTTTCCCGTGACATTGTCATAGTGCGGATATAGCGTGTCGCCTTTCAGATAACTTAGCGTCTTAGCCTTGGCGTTGCCGTCCTCGTCGAAATAACCGACGATGGCAGCATCACCTACGATTTTGATGGATTTCACGGCTTCGTAGAAGTTGTACTCGATATTCATGTCGAGCCATCCTTGCCGGAAGGTGATGAGGTCCAGTTGTTTCTGCTTCTCCCGTATTTCGTCCTCCACCTTCCCCGACAGCTCAAACTGAATGTCATTGCCGGTGATATGTACGACTTGCTTTGTCGCTATCACCTGTTGGAAGGCGAAAGCCGTTCTCATGATAGGCTGTATGTAATACCTGTTCTTTTCCTTGTCGTACTTGACGATGTCGGGGTACAGCTTCTGGTCGTTGATAGCGTGTCCCGACGGGTAGTACATACGCAGGAAGTCAGCCTGAGTGATAATCTTCATCTTCGGTCTGTCGATAGGCTCAGCGACTTTCTGTCCTCGCATAATGGTTCTGTGAGTCTTGTAGCCGTCAGGCAGGATTTCGTAGAAAGGCTCACGAACGAGAATTTCTTTGTAGTTCAGAATGTTATCCATGTTTATTACCTTTAATTATATACACCACGTACCAGTAGCACGCTTATGCTTCTTTTTCATTAACCTAAATACCTGTCGAAAGATGATGGACTCGAAGAAGTCAGGGGAGTGTCCGATAATCTTCTTCATGTCAGACTTGGAGATGAGCTGGAAAGCCTTTCCCTGCGACTCCTTTGTTCTCCTTATACACTTCCTTTCCTTCATGAGGATTTCGCTCAGTGACGTCTTGCCATAGCCGTGACCGTCGAAGACTCTCGTCAGCAGATGGGCGTCAATGGAGAGTTCTTGGTCTCTGAACATCTTGTATGTCATCACGGCGCACTGGCTTTTGAGGTCTTTGTAGAGTTTCTTGATGCCGTCCTCCTGCTTGCGGTCCTCCGCTATCGGTGCTGCCTGGTTGATGAACTTGACGGCATCGGGAAGGTGTCCTTCAAGAATCTGACCTATCCCTTGGAAGTCGTAAGTGAAATGCGACTCCTCCACGCCCCACTCCGACAGTTTTGCCTTTACTACATTCTCCAGCGTCTTTGAGTCGAAGCGGCAGACATATACATCCTTGATATGCCATCCTTTCCACAGCCACATTACGGCATTGTCGCCGCCTTGCAGGGCAACGTCGCAAGTTGCGTACAGTTCGTCATCATCATCCATCTGATAGGCATTGTTGTAGAAGTTGAACATATCATCCATCTTGATGAGGTCGTCACCGGCAGAGCGGAACTTCCAGTTTCCGTCAAGGTCACGCGACTGTTGTTCCTCGTCCTGGTTCATCAGCGTACCGATATACCCAGGGTTGGAAGCGAGAAGGATTTTGTTATCTGAGAGTTTAGCCTCTACGAAGCATATAGACTTGACGACGACCTGTTGTGGCGGACCACTCTCCTCGTATTCCTTCCTCCAGTGCTTCATGATTTCATCCTTGCACATCTCGAAGACTTCCTCGCGTGTGTTGCCCCATACGATTTCGTTGACATCGTCGCCAGGCATATAGCAATATTTGATGACACCGTCCATCTCAGGGATGGGGAATCCGTCTTCGCCTATCCATCCTCCGTTATAGAGCAGCGTTGCCACCCAAGAGTCTGGATCTGGGTTGCAAGTACCCCAAAACCTCGTCCTTACGCCGTATGCGTTACGGTTATCCGTCAGCAGGTATTTGAACTTCTTGTACGGGCAGTGTGTAATCTCGTCGATGCCTATGAAAGCGTATTGCTTTCCCTGGAACCTTCTCTTGAACGCCTCATATTCCCCTTCATAGAAGCTGAATTTCAGGAACCCTCCTGCATTGAAGTTCCATGTCATGTCTATCAGCGACCTGTTGTAAGTCCCGTATTGGCTGAATACTTCATGCGACACATCTACGAGGTCCGTCAAGTCTGGCTTCTCATTACGCAGGATTAGCGCTCTGAAGTTCTTTGTCTGCGCATCTTTCAGCGCTTCGAGAAGCAAGGAGTAACTTTTGGAGCCGCCCCTACATCCTCCGCCGATAGTGATGTCAGCAGGCGAGGACAGAAGATTCTCCTGCCCTCCAGCCTGCGCGATGATATTCACTTGCTCTTTTCTGTCGCGTAGGAATTGTATGTACTCCTGCGTAAAAACAGGTGAGCCGTTTGGCATCGTTAGTCCAGTGAACTTCTGCATAAAAACGTCAGTTAATAGATATTACGAGATACCATTTTGCATAAAAATACAATATTTTGTGCAAAAATACGGATTTTTGTTTGGTTTATGCAAAAAATATACATATTTTTGTGCCGAAAAAGGTATATTTATACTCTCTTGCCCTGTGAAGGGCGCAAGATTACTGCATTTTTTCAGAAATTGTTTCTTGCGTGAAACGGAACGAGGTAGAGCAGCAGGATAGCTCGTCGGGATAACCGAAGGCGGAGGTTCGAGTCCTTCCCTCGCAACTAAAAACCAAGTGGAAGTACCACGAAGGATAACATTCAATTTTAATTACACATGGAAAGAGAAGAACTCTTACAGCAAGTGAACGAGAGCCTTGAAAATGACGGAAAGAAGCTGTCATCCACTCTCAGTGAAGAAACCATCAACGGTGAGCTCGATGATGCTCTGGAAGATTTTGGTGAAGATGAAGAAGCAAACAAAGTCCTTGTCGGCAAGCTGGCAAAAAGACTGCTTCGCATGGACGGCAATCTCCACAGCAACGTATCAAAAGAAGTGACGGCGTACAAGAATGCTCACCCGAAGCCGGAGTCAAAGCCCGAAGAAAAGGGCGGCAAACCTGGCGAAGGCGAAGACGACGAGCTGGCGAAACTCCGCAAGCGAATCGACGCGATGGAAGAAGCCCAGAAAGCAAAGGAAAACAAGGCAGCGAAGGACGCTGTTGTTGCCGATGTCAAGAAGGGATTGGAAGCCAAGTTCAAGGAGGCTAACATCGAGGTTAATTCGTACATCATGAAACAGACTCTCCGCGACCTGGAAGTACCAGAGAGCGAAGACGGCAAGATTGATGTCGATGACCTCACCAAGCAAATGGAACGTGACTACTACAAGAACCTGAAAGAAGCAGGGCTTGACAAGAAAGGCACGGGACAAGCACACAAAGGGGCATTCTACAGAGGTAAGGGCAAGAGCCAGCTTGACGAAATGTTCAGGCTGAAAGCCCAAAAGGAAGGTTGGGGTAAGAAGGACTGACACGACCGACCTTATCAGCAGAATCCTTTAAAGTAAAAAGATTGTTTTATTAAAAACGAAGAAAGATGAAGAATCAAGTTTTTCAGACTGGCAACACTTTCGGCACTCAGTCAGTAAGTGTTGGTCACGCCCGTAAGGTGTGGCGCAGAATCGAGGAGCAGCTTCCCGGCGGTTTCTTGATTAAGAACATTTCCGACTTCGTTACAGCCGGTCTCATCCGTAGCGGTATGGCAATCGTGCAGGACGCTACGGTCGGCGCAGACGAGAAGGACATCAAGGTCTTGACTTGGGAACAGTTGCTTGCTGCGCTGAATGACAGCTATACAGCTGTTGAGAATCCAAGCGGCAACCCCAAGACGAAGGGCTACTACGAGAAGGATGGCGACAACTATGTTGCCACTACTGACACTACTGTTACCGACGGTAAGACCTACTACGAGAAGGTCACTGCCGCAGGTATCGACTCTCTCGGTATCATCGGCTTCTTACAGGAAGATGTTCCTGTGATAAGCGCAGACACTCTTGCTACAGGCAACGTGATTGTAAAAGGTGAGATTTACGGCTACATGCTCGGTGACACGCAGGAAGATGCTGCAACCATCTCCGCTGCCGTCAAGGGTATGGCGCAGAAGAACGGCTTGAATATCCGCGTGATTGATTAAGCCAAGTGTGTAACTAATAAAAGGAACAGGAAAAATGAGAACAATTCCAGTTACTTTGCGCGATATGATGCAGCTCGGTCTCTTTGGCGAGAATTGGCAGACCTTCGTTGACAAATACGAAGAGAAGTTCAATGCCGTAACCATCGACGGCTTCGAGTTCGCACCTGTCAGCCTCGGCTACACCTTCGCGCAGATGCTTTCAAAGGTTGGCGCCACAGTGCTTCCGACCTATGTAGACCCCGAAAGTGAGGGTTATGAGATGCCTCTCGGTGCTGTTGAAGGCAAGACCGGCAACATTCCGACGCAGAAGCTTTTCTACTCTGTGAACCGCGTTATCGTGCGTGAGCAGATGCAGTTGGCACAGCGTTTCGGACAGGTTGCCCTCGACGACGAGATGGCAAAGGTTATGTGGAGTTTGCTCGACGAGGGTACGGACGGACTTATCCAGTCCTTCTGGAACGCGTTGAACCACCAGCGCCACCAGGTCGTTTCCAAGGGCGAGTTCACCATCAACGCCACCAACAACCCACGCGGTTACAAGGGCGTCACCATCGGCTTCAACATGCCAGCCGCCAACAAGGATGTGCTGAAAAACAATGACCGTTGGTGGACTGACACTGCACATACGACGGAAGGCAGTTCGTCAGACCCGATTGAGTACCTGAAGACGCGTGTAAAGGCTATCCGCAAGGATTTGCACTACAACGGTTCTCTCCGCATGGAGATTTCTCAGGACTTGTGGGACGACATGCTTACCCACAGTAAGGTGTTGACGCGTTTGGCTTCCTACCTGTATCGCACCATCGAGAGCGATACCGTTCGTCTGAACGCTATCAAAGACCTCGACGAAGATGCTTACAAGGAGGCTATGCGTAAGATTATCAAGGTTGACGAAATCGTCATCCGCGAAACCTACGCCTTTGTAAGCAAGCCCGGTGTCAACGCCGACGGTGAGCCCGACCTCGTTGAAGAGCGCATTGACAACTTCGACCCGAAGAATGTCGCTTTCATCCCTGTCGGCAACCTCGGAAAGATTCAGGGTGTTCAGCCTCTGTCTATGGGTTACGACCCAGACAAGGTAGCCTACGCTATGGGCAACCGTCTGCTCATCGAGCAGGAGGACATTCCTCGCACCCACTCTATCAACGTCAACGGTGAGATGGCACAGCTTTGCGTCCCCAACGCAATCCTGCACATGTATATCAGCACCGTAACGGCATAAAACCCATTAGTCATGCCTGATAACACTATTGATACTCAGAAAGTTTACACGGTCGAGGACTGGCTCTTCGGCTGTGTGAACTTCTCCGTTCCTCAGAGCGCTGTCGACTATATCTGTGCAGAGCGCGGCGTTGAACCACAGCAATCGTACGAAGATGCGAAGGCTGGAGAACTCGACCTGCGCCTGTTGAAGGCAGACCTCTACAAGTGGATAGTCCTCGGTGCCGGCAAGGTCAACAACACCTCCGACTCCGACAACGGATGGAGCCACAGCGAAGGAGGCTACAACATGAACAAGGACGACAAGAAGCTGTTGATGGCAGAAGCCAATGCCATCTACGACGAATTGGAGCCTGATAGTGTTTTCGGAAAGCGTTACACGAGAGTCCACTCTCTCGGCATCATGCCAGCGAAGAGAGATGTTGACGGAGAACCCTTGCCCCGTATAGTACGATGAAGAAGAACGCCATAGACAACCCTCGTTATCCGCATTACATACGGATAGTACGCAAGATTGTTGACGACTGGCTTTCCAATGAGGAGAGCCAGGAGCAAGAGATTGTCGTATATGAGGGTGCAGGACGTTCCTATACTGACACTACCACCACTGGCGACTCGAAGGTAGACACCAACAAGCGCAAGATGAGTATTCCGATGCGTTTCGACGAATGGAAAGACCCCGTCCCCATGAGCGGAGACATTGCCTACATCACCAAGGGCGACATCACCGAAGAATGGGAGGTGCGCGACTTCGAGCCTGACAACAATCGCTCCGTGGTCTATGGCGAGTTTAACAGGAACCTGAATATCGAGTAGCTGTATGCCAAGCACCAGTCGAATAACTCACGTTTTCAAGAACGTACAGCAGAGGGTGATGAACGCCGCGCAAAGAAGGCTTACAGCCGCATTGCCAAGCATCATCGTTGCCCTTCATGATTACGTCAGGGACGAACAGCAAAAAGGCAACTTCAGCGATATGACAGGAAACTGGGTCAACTCTTTCGGCGTTGCGTGTTATAGAGACGGACATTGCTTCGCAGTTGCCAATATGGGCAGTCAAGAGGGAGGTCCTATCCGTACGACGCTTATAGATGGCGACTGGTTCAAGAAGGGCGAGGAGCGTTATGACAATAGCGTACAACAACGCACCTTCGAGATTGACGGCGAGAAATATCACGGCGCAGCCGACCAGGTATTCTATAACGAAGAGGTACTTGCGTGGTTAGGGCGTACATGGACACGGACGAAGGGATTCTCGTTTCGCGTTATCAGCGTCACTGAATACCACAAAGCAGAAGCCCGTTCAGCATTACTCAGGCTTTCCGATGAAATAGAAAGAAGGGGCGGCAGTATCTGGCAATTTAATTTAGGGTAAGATTATAACTATGTTAGAAGCAGAGGACATATTGAAAGCGATGGGAACGGAAGCGAAGAAAGTCTGTACGAAGGTCTATCCGCAGGACAGACCAAATGCTACGACCGACAAGTTGACGGAGTTCATCGTAACCTCGCTACCCTACTCTTTCTCTAACAAGACGCTTGGAGAAGATGATGACTGGTGGCTTGATGCCACGGTAGTCTTTGAGATTTATGTCGCCGACAAGAAGACGGCGGCTAACCCAAAGGAATACGATGTCAAGAAACTGAAGAAGCTTCGCGCCGACTTACGAGCACTCTTTCCTATAGTAGACAAGGAAATCGGCATTAAGATAACACGTCCGAGGACTGTCGTTATCGCTTCGAGTGACGGAAACGGGTATCATTATTCGCGCGTTCAGGCAAAGATGACTACAATGGTTTAACTTAAACAATAATTTTTAATTTAGAAAGGATAACAACAATGAAGACAAAGAAAGAGCTGAAAGACGTATTCAGCGGTCTCGCAAGTTTGTGGTATCAGAAGGCAGAGCTGGACCTCAGCGACCTTACAGCACTGACAATCACACCTGAGTTTGACCTTCCTGTGAAGGTTGACACCATCGAGCTGGAACAGGGCGACCCGTCCATCGAGCACTACAAGGTTATCGGTCTTCCCGGAGATTGGGTAACAAGCTCGGAACCTGGCGACATCGACCTGTCCTTCCGTGTTCCCACCAAGCACTCTGACGTGCTGAAGATGGCTTACGGTAATGACGCAGTGAAGGAGAATGTAAACGCTACCATCCTTACTACCTATACTGCCGTTGCTAACCCAACTGGCAATCCAAATACCAAGGGTTACTATGAGCTGGTAGATGGCAGCTATGTTCTCACTACTGACACTACTGTCACCGAAGGTAAGACATACTACGAGGCTATCCCCGGTGCTTACACGGGTACAGGTCTCGTTCTCCAGCAGAAGAAGATTGACGGCACGTTCATCTTCGTCAGCGAGGACAAGAGCAACATCCTCATCCTCACGAACACTACCCTCTGGGCAAAGCCTGTCCTCGACCAGGATGCCAAAGGTGTGTTCGCACTGGACTTCAACGGCACTATCGAGACCGATGGTACCAATCCCGACATTCTGTTCCTCACCAAGGCGGTGTAACTCCGTAAGAGGAAGAGAAAGACGAGTGACCAATGAGGGGCGGCGGTTTGACTGCCCGCCCCTCTTTCATTACCAAACAAAAGGAATATGGAAAAGAAAGAGATAGAACAGCCCGGAATAGATATACAAAAGATGATTAACGATATTTTGTCTGCAAAGCCGGAAATCGTAACCATCAACGGAAAGAAGCGTAGCATAGGTTGGCTGCATAATGGCTTAACACGAAAGCTGACGGACATAATGTTAAGTGAGGAAAAGCCATGGAAGCGCAACGTGAAAGCTGCGTGTTGCATTCTACTAAATCGGCGTAATGGTTTTATCACTAACCTTTTGTTAAGACTTTGGTTTTGGGTGTATTGGCGCTGGATGTATTATGTTGTTGACATGGACCAAGTGGAGGTTCTGGGAGTGTTGAATGCCTCCAAAAAAAAAATTCAATCGGAGCCGTTTGCGATGGCTACCATATTAGCGACCGCGATGATGGACACGATGATGACGATGAGTCGACACGAGTATACCCAAGCAGGACAAGGTGGGGAGCCGCATACTCCCTAAACGAAAAGTTCGGGTTCTTGCTATTACGCAAGTATGGCATAGGCGCGTACGATTATTGGTGGGGGTACACTTCAGCGCAGATAGACCTAATGCTGGCAGACCAGCCGATTATCGACTACAACGCAGACAAGAAAAAAGGTATGGGTAACAGCAGAAAAGATAAAGAGGAAATGGACGACCTTGCAGATGCCTGGGCAGAAAAGAAGCGCAGCCAAGGCAACGTTAAAGGCAGTTCGGTAAGTCTCAGCGATTTCGTCAAGAAAAAAGTATAACTATTCAGTGACCCTATGCAATTCATTAGAAGTCAATATAATAGCCAAAAGTCGCAACATATCCCTCCTTTCGGCTGGATCGGACGGGATTGGCTTATGGACAATCTTTGCGTAATGGATAATCTCATTATCAAGCAAGGACCCTCTCTCGTCGTCCAAGACATACGAAGCCTCCAACAGGTGAGAAGGTTCATCCTTGCGGTCCTTGGTACGCAGAATAAAATATTCCATTTTCACAGAGAATTTGTCGCCGCTATAATTTTCGGACATAACGTCATACTGCAAAACGCAAATCGAGTCATCAGAAAAAATAACTCTTGCATCAGAAATATCAAACGATGCAAATTTATTTTTAAGAGCCTCATTCGGGAATATCTTATAACGCTCTATTGCCTTCTTTTCAAGGGAAGGAGAGCACGAGAACAGCGTAAAAGACGCCATCAAGAGCAGTAGTATATATAGTTTTTTCATGCGGCAAATGTATGAAATAAATTCAAAGTAAGCATCAACAGAATTATAATTTAACAAAGTTAAAGAAATGGCACAAGATAATTTATCGTTCAGTTGGGAATTAAAAGGCAATGTGACTGAAAAAATACAGGAAGCTGTGCGGAAAGCCCAGGACCTTCAAGAAGCTTTGAAAAAAGCGGAAAATGAAGGGGATGCGAAAACGATAGAGAAGCACTACGACAATATGTCGAAAAATATCAAAGAGGCAGAAAAGTCCCTTTACAAACTAATGGATGCCAGAGAAAAGGCAGATAAAGCGATGGGACGTGAAAAAGCTAACCTCTTCGACACAAGTAAGCTACAAGAAGCCGTAGGGAAACTGGACGCGATTATCAATAGTGTCATGAACATCGGTGATGCTGCGGCACGTTCAAAGACGGCTGTAAAAGATATGCTTTCGAGCATGAGTGCCGATGTTGTGTTGAAAGCAGTCAAAGACGGGACATCAAGCCTAAACAAAGACATTGACAAGAATCTAAAAGAAGAATCTAAAGCCCGCGACAAAGCAGCAAAGGAAGCTAAAAGGGCGGAAGAAGAAGCTAAAGCCGCAGCAGAACGTAATGCCAAAGCGCAAGAGAAAGTCAAGGATGCGCTTGCAAAGATAGCAACAGCCCGTGCTAACCTGAGCGCGGCGAGCGAGAAAGGAAACCAGCAGGAAACAGCTCACGCGCAGATGTTGATAAGGCTTCTTGACCATATATCATCAAAGCTAAACTCATTAAAAGGGACTTGGCTTGGGGAAAAAGGTGCTCTCACGGGAATCCTCGGAAGTGGTTATCAGGGCTTAATGAGGAATGTAAGTCAGGCAGTTAGTGATATTGGAAAAGTCGGGAGTTCAGCCATACAGAGTCCTGTCAATCTATTATCAGACCAAAACGTAAACGACACTCTTAGTCGTATTGATGCCATAGGCGCGGCGTACACCCGTTTGCAAAAACTACTCGCAGAAATGGGTGACAGGGGCAAAGCCCCAAGAACAGCCATGGAAATGGCTCTCGGCGGAAACTATAACAAATATGGAGGCAGCTACGAGCAGCAGATGAGTGTATTCCGTGACACCCTTGCTCGTATTCGGAAGGAGATAGAGGATATGTCTAAGGCTGGCATGAATGTCACCGAGCCAAAGAGACAATTAGATGCACTCTATGAAACGATTGCCAAATTTGAAGCGCTTAAGCCTGTCAATATTGGAGAACGACTTGGTTTAGAACACCTTCGCGGCTATACAGGTCCTCAGACAGCTTTAAGTGATGAAGCGTGGGCTTCTGCAAAGCGAGAGGCTGAGGTGAGAGAGGTAGCGGCGCAGGCAGCAGAGAAGCACCGCCAGAAACTTCTTGAACTGACGATAGCTTTCGAGAGACAGGCAAAGGCAGAAGAGAAATCGAGAGCCGAAGAAGAAAAGGCGACAGCAAGGCAAGAAAGAGCCACACAAGCAGCCCACAAAAGAGCTCATGCGTCAGCAGAGGTACAGCGCAACCTGAACAGGGAAGCGCAAGAGGTCGTGCGTTTACGACTTGAAATGCTGAAAGCGCAGGCGGTACAGCTCAATAGCATGATAAAAAAAGGCGCAGGCATATTCAACGCATCCGAACTCGAAGCATATAGGAACGCCCTGCGCGATGTTATCAGCCAGATTACCACATTAAAAGGTGTAATGGCTAACATCGGTAGCTTTACAGGGCGGAACGGCACAGGTCTGATGTCTTTCGGAAATGGAACGAATTATGCACCGCTTATCGCACATGGTCAACACGCGCTTGAAGCGAGCAGAGCTGTTGACACACTAACGGCAAGCGAAAAAAGGTTTGTTGACAGCCTTACGGGAGCATCCTCAGCACTTCGCGCACATGGCGTTTTGCTTGGAGACTTGCAGGCAATGGCGACACAATATCTTAGCTTGTGGGGCGCAAGGAGTTTCCTTAACAACATCATAGAGACTGGTGGTCTTCTTGAACAGCAACGACTGAGTATCGGCGCTATCCTCGGAAGTATGGATAAGGCGGAGGTAGTATTTGGCAAAATCAAGAACCTTGCCGTTCAGTCTCCTTTCGGTGTCGTCGAGTTGGATAAGATGAGCAAGCAACTCACGGCATACGGTTTCCAGTACGAAGAACTTTTTGAGTGGACGAAGAGACTTGCAGATATATCGGCTGCAACAGGAACAGAAGTAAGCCGACTCGCTCTTGCTCTCGGACATGTACGTGCTGAAGGAGCACTGAGTGGATATACCCTCCGCCAATTTGCCATGGGTAACATCCCGATGCTTCAAAAATTATCAGAGAACCTCGGCATATCTGCAAGGGAGGTACGTGAACGCACGAAGAAAAAACAGATTGGCTATGACGAAGTAAAGAAAGTCCTCGAAGATCTAACGAACGAAGGAGGTATGTTCTATAACGCCCAGGAGGTGATGTCTCAGGCGCTTAACGCTAAATTTAAGAACCTCCGTGACGCGTTCGACATTATGTATGGCGAGATTGCTGAAAGTGGCGTAGGTGATGTACTGAAAGGTATTGCGGAAGCTCTTACGGCAGGAGCGAAAGAGTGGAAGCGTTTCGGGACGGACATATTATGGGTAGCAAGCGCATTCGGTATTGCCAAACTCGCTTCTTTGTCATATACGAAGGGTATGACCCTGATGCGTCACGAACTTGGCATTCTTGCTGTGAACACAAAAGCATTCACGGCACAGCAAATAGAAAGTTTGGTCGCAAGCGGTAAAATCTCACGCGCCCAACTCCTGCAAGCCGTAGCAACAAGGCGTCTAACCGTAGAGCAAGCGAGTCTCGCAGCATCAACGCTTAGAATAACTGAAGCCGATTTGCAGCAAGTCGCAGCAACAGGTGTTGTCAGCAAGGCGTTGTACGGAAACGCTATTGCCACAAGCAGACTTTCCATGGCGGAATTAAGGCACATCGCCACTATGAGG
>Ga0247609_10000828_pt1 | contig 39923 bp, 36 predicted proteins | sample 172DNAGHGlowgp2_FD_193487 | JGI IMG/M metagenome (GOLD analysis project Ga0247609, IMG submission 193487) | Sheep rumen microbial communities from Palmerston North, Manawatu-Wanganui, New Zealand - 1728 DNA GHGlow gp2 | ecosystem: Host-associated > Mammals > Digestive system > Stomach > Rumen ... | reverse complement strand
TATTAAGATAATTGTAGGTATTTTATCTCATAGCCAAGCTATGATAGCAGATGCTTTTAATAGTGCATCTGATATATTTAATTCAATTATGTCTTATATAGGTAGCAAAATATCCTCTAAAGAAGCAGATGAAGATCATAATTTAGGGCATGGTAAAGCAGAGTATATATATTCTATGTTAATAAGTATTACTATGGTTTTATTAGGATTTGCAATATTTAAAGATTCTTTTCTTAGTATGTTTGATACGAATAAATATTTAACTAATATATGGTTAATAATAGTATGTGTTGTTACTATTGTTACTAAATTAAGTCTTTTTATTTATACTAATAGTATTGCTAAGAAACATAATAATTTATTAGTTAAAGCTAGTAGTAAGGATCATAGAAATGATATTTTCTTAACATTAATGACTTTATTATCTGTAATATTAAGTTATTATAGTATTAATTATGTAGATGGTATTGTTGGTATGATTATATCTTTATGGATAGCTTATAATGGTTTATTAATATTCATCGAAAGTTATGATATTTTAATGGATAAGACTATGTCTCCAGAAATTAAAGACAAAGTATTGAAGATAATTGAAGAGCATAAAGAAATATATAGAGTAAATCATTTTAATGCTACTCCAGTAGGTTATAGATATTATATTAGCTTTACAATATTTGTTGATGGTAATTTAAGTACTTTTGAAAGTCATGATATTGCTAATAAGTTAGAAAAAGAAATAGATAAGAAAGTTCCAGAAGTGTATTTAACAGTAATACATGTTAATCCTATGGAAGATGATAAAAAATAATTCTTGATTTTTTATTTTGTCTATGGTATATTATTTTCACTGGTGACGATTGCTAAGTGGTTACACCTCTTCCCATACCGAACAGAGAAGTTAAGCACTTAAACGCCGACAATAGCTTTGCAAAGATAGGTAGTCGCCAGTTTTTTTGTGGCATAAAACAGGTTATTCTGTTTTTTTTATGCTATAATTTGGTTGTGATAGATATGAATAATAAAGATATAATTATTAGTAATAAGTTAGATAGTTTATCTAAGTCTAAGTTTAGAAGTTCTTTTCATCTCCGTAAATATATGATCGATTATATAGATGAAAAAGGTATGGATAAAATAAAAGAACATGCTTATGATTTTATAAATGATAAACTTAAACCTAGTAATCCTAAAAATGATGGTAAACAAACTCCTATGAAAGGGCATCCTGTTTTTATTGCACAACACGCTTGTGGATGTTGTTGTAGAGGATGTTTGGAAAAATGGCATGGAATTCCTAAAGGAAGAGAACTTTCAGATAATGAAGTTAATTATGTAGTTTATTTATTATTAACATGGATAAATAAAGAATATAAAGCAAATAAAGAAAAAATATGATATTATATTGACTAAGTTTTGGGTGATATAATGAATAGTAGAATTTATAGGTTACTTGTTGAAAATCAAGGAAGAGAAATAGATGATGCTTTTATTGATGAAGCATTTGAAATAATGATGAGTGATGACAGTAGTTTATTACCATTTATTAATGATTTCAAAATTGTTGATAAACCAGAAGAAGATTCGTTAGGTACATATAATCCTTTTGAAAAAAAGATGACAATTAATAAAATAAATATTTTAAATCCGAAAATATGTAAGGATGTTCCTAATAAAAGAATGTTAGTTCTTGAAACACTTAGACATGAGATAGAACATGCAAGAAATACTCAAAGATTGCATCAATGTAGAAGTGATATTGAATCTATGATTATAAGATTTTCTATGAAAGATTATGCTTTGGAAAAAGGGTTAGATAGAATGGATCCTTTTGATAAAGAAGATTTCTTTTCATTGATGTATAGAGCTAGAAAAAAAGAACATTATTTAATTGATCCAGAAGAAAGACTAGCTGATATTAGAGCATGGAAATATTTAGTTAACTTGTTAAAAAACCAAAGAACAACAGCTGATTTACTAGTTGCTAGAAAGATGCTTTATTTTGCTTTTTGCAGAGGCTATATAGAAGGATATTATTTGGATCCTCCTACATATCAATTTTTATTAAAAATGGGGATGTATCATAGATTTTATTTGTTTAAAAAGCATGTAGAGGAATTAGAGCACTATTCTTTTGAAACTAGATTAATGTATGGATTACCTTTGACAAAAGAGGAATATGATGATGGTATTCTTAAAAAGGTTAAGTTAAGAAAGGTAAAAAAGGAAGATGAAAATAGTTGAGTATGAAGATAAGTATTTAGAAGATGTAAGAGATTTATTAGTAGAATTAGAAGAATATATTGTATCTATAGATAAAGATCATTTAGATCAAGTTCATCCAGAGTATAGAGAAAAGATGGCTTTAGTAGATTTAGATGATGTTAAAAAGAATAATGGTATATGCTATTTAGCTGTAGAAGATGATAAAGTATTGGGTTTAATAATGGGAACTATTCCTCCATATAATGAATATGATTATTTAGATTATAAATGTCCTAAAAGAGGAGTTGTTACTGAACTAGTTGTAACTTCTAAAGTAAGAAGTAAGGGAGTAGGTAAACAACTAATGGAGGCTATGGAGAAATACTTTAAAGACAATGATTGTGAGTATGTTTTAATTGATGTATTTGCTTATAATGAGAATGCAATTGGTTTCTATAGTAATAGAGACTATCATAATAGAATGCATGTTATGATTAAGGATATAAGATAATAATAAAAGTATTATCTTTTTTTATTATAAAAAGTGTTTATGGATATTGACAAAGCCATAAATAATAAATATAATACATGGAAATAAGGGGGATAGCTATGAATACAGATTATAATCTATATAAAATATTTTTAACTTTATATGAACAAAAAAGTATATCTAAGACAGCAAGCTTGTTATATGTTTCACAACCTGCAGTAAGTTATAACTTGAAAGAATTAGAGAGTCAGTTAGGATATACTTTATTTTATAGAAACTCAAAAGGTATTGAACCAACGATGGAGGCTAATGAGTTATATTCTTATATATCAACAGCTTTTAGTATTATGAAAGATGGAGAAGAACACTTAAAGAATTTAAGTAGTTTAAATACAGGTACTATTAGAATAGGAACTCCTTCTCATATTGGGGTATTCTATTTATCAAAATATATATCTGATTTTAAAAAACAATATCCTGGTATTAATTTTGAAATAGTAAGTAAATCTACTTCTGATATGGTTAGTATGTTGGAAACTAGAAAATTGGATTTAATTGTGGATACATTGCCTATATTAACAACTAAGGCTTCAGTTAAGAAGATACCTCTTGGTAATTTACAGAACTGTTTTGCTTATGATAAGGATTCTTTCCCAAATATAGATATAGATGATGTTAAAGATTTAGCTAACTATCCTTTAATACTTCCAAGTGCAACTTCTTCTATTAGATTAAAACTAGATGAGTTTACAGAATTAAAAAATGTTAAATTAACTCCTGTATTGGAATCTTGGACAACTGAGATGATGCTTGAAATGGTAAGACGTGGAGTTGGAATTGGTTATTTTATAAAAAACGTTATTGATACTCAAGATGATAAGGATAGATTTGAAGTAATTACATTTAATGAACAATTACCTCGAATTGATATTTGTGCTTTATATATTGAAGAATATGCTACAGAAGCAGCTAAAAAATTTATAGGAACATTAGATTCAACTAATTTAAGGTGATAACATGGATTTTTTATTAAGAGATGAAGAAAAAATAAGCGAAAAGGACTTGGAAATAAGAAGTAAATTATATAATGAATTCTTAGCATTACCAGAAGAATTTGTATCAAAGATGAGACATTTACAACCACAAATAGGATGTTTTAATAATTGTGGATTTTGTAGTAAATTTTCAGTTTGTAAAAGTGAGTATTGGGATATTGAGAGTTTAAGAAATATTATTGCTGCTTTAAAGTATACAGCTTTAGAATATACAGATGATGAAGTATTACTTGCTTATGGAAGACAAGAACATAGAGTAGGAGTAATTTTTCCATATTTAAATAATGATATTGCTTCATATCCTCATTTAGATGATTTTATAGATTTATGTTATAAAGAATTAGGTGTTAGAACACGTATATCTACTGTAGGCTATAGTCGTAAAAATAAACAATTAAATGACATGCATAAGAGAATAGTTAATAGTGAATTATTACACTCATTAGCAGGTGTTAGATTATCTATTAGTCAATATGGTAGAGTATGGGAAGAACAAGATAAAGCTTCTAAAGTTGAATATATAAAAGATATTAGTAACTTCTTAAAGTTATATAAAAAATATTATGATCAATATGGTTCTGGCTCTCGTAGAATGTGTGTAGAACTAAGATATAATCCATTAGTAGAAACTAAAGATGTATTTGTATTTAATTATGATAATAAGATGTTTATAGTTACTGGTAATTATGTATTTATCCATGATGGAATTGATAAGTTAAATGTTTCATATATAGATAATCCTTATGAACATGCTATTAGTCTTACAGAGAATTATTTGTTATTTAAAGAATATAATTTACCTTTTGATATAACTAGTAAAGAAGATTTTATTAAATACTATGATAATAATCCTTTAGAATATGTAAGAGATGCTAAAGTATATGAGATGAAGAATAGAGAAGGTATTTATTATGCTATTAATCCTCATATTGAAGAAACAGGTAACTATGGTATTAATATATTCCCAATTACTGATAAAAGAAAAACATCTGGTTATTTAATAACTGAAAGATTCTTCTTAAATGCTTTATGTGAATTTAAAAAGAAATATAATTTAACATTAAGAGGAGAAGTTAAAAAAGCTTCATGGGAAGATGTAAATGAAGTAATGAGATTATTAATTAAAATATCTGATGATTATAAAGTATGTGGTAAAATAGAGAAGAGTAGATACATAGTTGAACATGTTATTCCTTTAATAGAAGTATATGTTAAAGCTTTAAGAAAAGCTTCTTATAACCCAGTATGCTTCTTTGATTCTAAGTTTACTATTGATACTGGAACTATTTGTAATTTAGGAAGAGCACTATCTTTATTTAAAGGTATAACTAATTTAATAAATGAACCTTTAACTCCAACTCATGAAAGAAATTATGGTAGATATTGTAGTACTATGAAACAAGAAAACTACGCTTGGATGTTAGGTTGTGATTTTAATGATTCATTAACTATTCAAAAGCTAGAATTGTTTAATACAGCTTCTGTTGAAGGACAAGTATCATTCTCAAAGAAATTAAATATTCCAGGAATTAATACATTAATTACAGAGAAAGATAAATATTTATTTCCGGGAGCAAAGGAGTAAAATATGGAGTCTATTGATTTTTATAAAGAATTTGGTGATTTAGGATATCTAGCTAATTATTCTAGCTATGGTTTTTATGATGATGGAGTTTTTTATAAAACAGTAGAACATTATTATCAAGCTAATAAATTTGATAATGAAGAAATAAGAAATAAAATTATTAATGCTGAAACTCCTAAAGAAGCTTCTAATATAGGTAGAGATAGAAATAATATTAGAAAAGATAATTTTTATTTAATAAAAAATAGTGTAATGTTTAAAGGATTGTTTTTAAAGTTTATTCAAAATAAAGATATTATGTATAAACTTATTGAAACAAGAGATAAAAATATAAGAGAAATGACTGTAAAAGAGTATTATTGGGGTGTAGGAGATAATAAACAAGGAGAAAATAATATTGGTAAAATATTATGCAATGTAAGAAATGTTTTAAAAGATATTATTTTAACTAAGATTATTAGAGATGCTAAGAAATATAATGAAGTATATATAATTGGTCATAGAAAACCAGATACTGATTCTATCTTTTCTTCATATCTATTAAGTAGAGTATTAAATAGTTTAGGTATTAAAGCTATACCTTGTGTGTTAAATGAAGGCTATGAATATATAGCAAATGATGAAAAGATAATTAGTGATTATAAAAAGTTTGATATAGAAGTAATAAATGATATTAAAGATAAAAAATTTATCTTAGTAGATCATAATAATTTAGATGGATTAGATAAAGATAATGTTATTGGTGCTATAGATCATCATATTATTACTAATGAAGTAGATAACGTCTTAGAAATGGAATATGCATCTACAGGTTTATTAATATATGATTTATTTAAAAATGTATATAAATTTAGTAATGAAGAAAAAGAGTATATTGCATTAACTGTTTTAACAGACACAGAATATCTTACTAGTATGAGATTTACTTTAGAAGATAAAAAAATATATGATGAATTAAAGGTAAAGATTGATGTAGAAAAATTACAAAAGAAATATTTTAAAATAAGTGATTTTTCATTACCACTAGATGAATTATTAAAGACTAATTATAAAGAATATGATTTTAATAATAAACATATTTTAAGAAGTATGATAAGTAGTTATAACGATGAATACAATAAGTATTATGAAAGTATTAAAAATAGTATTAAAGATAATTGGTTATTAATATGGAATAATTATGAAAAAAGAGAAACTATAGTTGTTTATGAAAATAAAGAATATATAATAGATTTTTTTACAACTAGTACTAATTTAGTATTAAAAGAGTTAAATAAAAAAGGAATTATATAATTCTTTTTATTTAGGAGGTATTTATGAATTGTTTAGATTATTTAAAAAAGTATAAAGACATTTCTTTTAAAGATAAAGAATTTAATGAAATTGATGCCTCTATATTTTCATTAATTACATATTTAACGTTTAAGAATGAAAATAATAGTTTAAAAAATCATATTGATTATTTTTTAGAAAATACTGATAAAAAGATATTTTTTAAAAAAGGTTATAAGAATAAAGATTTATGGAATATGGCTCTATTATTAGTAAATAGTAAAAGATATAAAGATATAGATGTATCTGATGTAATGAGTAGAACTACTTTAAATGAGCAATTCAAAGCAATAAGTTTTAGATTTAATAATTCTTTAGTAATAGCATATGAGGGAACTGATGAAACTTTAATTGGTTGGGAAGAGGATATGGCCTTATCATATACATTCCCTGTTAGAGCTGAAATAGATGCTATTAATTATATAAATAGAATTATTAGATTGAAAGATAAAAAAGTATATGTAGTTGGTCATTCTAAAGGAGGACATTTAGCTTTAGTAGCTAGTATGTATGCTAATTTTATAAATAAGTTTAAAATTAAAAATATTTATTCTTTTGATGGACCTGGTTTGATAGAAAAAGAATTGAATTCTTTTAGATACAAAATGATAGAAAACAAATTTAAACATTATATACCAGAATATTCTTTTATAGGTATATTACTTAAACATAAAGATGCTTATATAGTTAGAAGTAAAAGAAAAGATTTTAAATGTCATGTTTTATTTACTTGGGATATAGAAGAAGATATGTTTGTTAGAGGAACTATTTCTAAAAGAAGTTTAAATTTATATAATAATCTAAATGAATGGTTAGATAATCATAATGAATATGAAAGAGAAATTATTTCTAAACAGTTGTTTAATACATTTAGATCTTTAGGGTTAACATATTATAATGATTTAAAAAAGTTTAATAATATTGTTAAAATTATTGTTAAAAGTAAAGATTTGGATAAGCATACAAAGATATTACTAAATAGTTTAGCTAAATATATACTTGATAGTTTTATTAATAAAGATACTATTTAATAGTATTTTTTTTATGTTATAATGAAGATAGGAGAGTGATACTATGAGAAAAGGTAATAGATTATTAATATTGTTATTTTTATTACTTTTTATAGGAGGTTTATGTTTAGGGTTGGTTGTTGGTAAACATCTAAAAAATAAAAAGAAAGATCCTGTAGATGAACCTAATGTAGTTGATATAAGTGGTATATCAGATTTTAATTTGCAAATGTTTAAATTAGAAAATGATAAAAAGAATATGGTATATAGTCCTTTATCTATGAAATATGCTTTGAAGTTATTAGATGAAGGAGCTTCTAATAATACTAAAACAGAAATAGAGAAGGTTGTTGGTAGTAAAGAGTTAACAACTTATGAAAATGTAGAAGATCATTTAAGCTTAGCTAATAGTGTATTTATTAGAGATACATACAAAGAATATGTTAAAGATAGTTATATTGATAATGTTAAGAATAAATATAATTCTGAAGTAATATATGATGAGTTTAAAGATGCTAAAAATGTTAATAATTGGATAGAAAATAAAACATTTAAAATGTTAAAAAACATTGTTAGAGATGAACAAGTTAATAGTCCAGATTCAGAAATGATATTAATAAATGCCTTAGCTATAGATATGGCTTGGAATAATAAATTCGATACAGAAAAAACTAGTGGAGAAACATTTACTAAAGAAGATGGTAGTGAAATAGAAGCAACTACTATGTATGGTACTTATACAAAATATAGAGATGATTTCAAATATTATAAAGATGATAATGTTATTGCATTTAGTCAAGATTTAAAAGAATATGATGATAATCAATTTGAGTTTATAGGTATAATGCCAAGAGAGGTTTCATTATCTGATTATATTAATAATCTAAAAGATGGTGATGTAGAAGAAGTTATATCTAAACTAGGTAAGGTAGAAAACGAAAAAGATGAAGTTCATTTATATATACCTAAGTTTGAATATGAATATAGAATGGAAAGTTTTGTTGATCATTTAAAAACCTTAGGAATTAAAGATGCTTTTAATGCAGATACTGCAGATTTTAGTAATATGAGTGAAAGAGATTTATTTGTTGGAGATGGTATTCACGTTGCTAAGATTGAATTTAGTGAGGATGGAGTTAAAGCAGCTGCTGTTACAGTATTTATAATGAGAGACTCAGCTATTGCTATGCCAGAGAAAAAGAATATTATTGATTTGAAATTTAACAAACCATTTATGTTCTTAATTAGGGATAAGGAAACTGGTGAAGTATGGTTTATGGGTCAAGTATATGAACCTAATCTATGGAAGAATGATGTTAGTGAATATAGAAGAAACTAATAGTTTCTTCTTTTTATGTTATAATAATTAAAGGTGATTTTATGGAATCAATAGATACTTTCAGATATATAGTTGGAGCATATTTTGGAATTAGAGAAATGGATAATTATGATCTAAAAGAATATGTATTAAAAGATATAGAAGATTATATACGTAATTATGTAAAAGAAAATTATGTAGATGGTTTTGATTATAGAGAAGAAGCAGAGAAGGTAGATAGTGAATTATCTTTAAAAACTAAACTACAAGATGCTTTAATTGTTTTACCAAGGGTAAATGCTAGTATGGAATTAATATTACTTGTAAAAGCTAAATTAAAAGCAATAAGAGAAGAAGAATTAAATAATATGTAAATTAACAAAAGGGTGTTGACACATCTCTTTTTTAATTGTATAATAAAGTTACTTAATAGTAAGGTACAGCGGTTAGATTTATTTCTTACCCTGTAGGTTGCTGTGAGGGTACTCAATACCCTGACAGCAACCTGAAACATTTCATGTTTCGAAGTAAAGATTTTTGATTTTGATATTTGAAAATTTTTGGTTTTTAATCTTTTGTTTCTATTACTAATTAAACTATGGTTGAAAGATACCTTTTTAATTAGAGAACGATATAGTTCTTCGAGATAATTGATTATTTTCCTTTGTTTTCTTTGTTATTATCTTTTTCTTTACTTTATAGGTTACCGAATGTTATTAGTTAATTCTAATAATACGAAAGTAATAGAAAGTTTAAGGTTGTAGGAGGAGTTATAATTTAGAATTTACATTACTTTGAAATTCTTGTTCTTAGGTTGTATAGCGTTAGCTATAATGGACATCTATTTCTTAGGATGATATTTTCGTTTTATAACTTTGGCCTAGATATACTATGTAGCAGTAATTGATTTATTATTATCTTCGGATTTTAATTATTTTGGTTATTGGGATAGTGATCTTAACTTATAATTATGTTTCTGGGTGGAAATATAATTATTGCTTACTTATATATTTATTTATATTTGTAAGTCGCTTGCCTCTCATTGGACTATTAAGGCGTACGTACATGCGGATTTGAAACATTCAATGAGTATTACGGTTTACCTGTCAGTTTACTGTAATATAATCCGTAGTAGAAAAAAGTACAATGGTGACAGCTGTTGTACTTTTTTTGATGCCTTAATTATGGTATACTTTATCTATAATTGGAGGTGATGATATGGATAAAAATAAGTTTAATTTATATATTGGATTGATATCTTATATCATTGCTTTTATTTTAATTTTTTATTATTTGATTATAGAATTTTCAATATATTCGCTTTCTTCTCCAATAAAGCGTTTGTTAATAATTTGGTTAATAGTTACATTTATGTATTTTGGTTCAATTTATTTAAGAAGAATTGAAAATAAAATATTTGTTAAGCTACCAAAGTTTAATTTATATATATGGTTTATTCTATATGTTATTATGTTACTTAATCTGACTTTGTTTGATAATTATTTTGGTAGAAGTGGTGGAGTATTATATACTTATGATTATCATAGTATTAAGAATTATTTAACTTATAATTTTAATATGGTTCCGTTTAAAACAATTAATAATTATGTATTAGCTTTTAAAAATAATAATATTTCTTTTATTAATATGTTTTATAATATATTTGGTAATATGATAGCTTTTATGCCTTTGGCTTTCTTTTTACCAAGAATATTTAAGAATGAAAAATGGTATGTTTATTTTATGTTTACTACTATATGTATTATCTTTGTAGAAGCTATGCAACTTGCTACTAATTGTGGATCTTTTGATATAGATGATTATATTTTAAATATATTAGGTTTTGTTATTATGTATATTTTACTTAATAATAAATGGAGTAGAAAGGGTATTGATTGGGTATTGATGTTATGAGAAAAAGAATATTTATTATAATTTTATTGTTATTAATAATTACTGGTTGTGGTAAAAGAAAAAATGAAAATGTAGTAGAAGAGAAAAAGGAAATAGAAATTAGAGAAGTATCAGAAGAAGAACAAAATGTTATTATGAAAGAAATTGATGAATTGGAATATTTAGATTATTATTCTAAGAGTTTTAAAGTAAATGAATTAACTAATCAAGAAGTATTACAATTTATTTATTATTTATATAAAGATAATGTATCAAATTCAATCAATTTTAAGGCTTTAGAGGAATATTTAGGAAATTATATGGAATTTCCTTTGGAACCAGATAATGTCCTTTGTAATACCCATTTTAATCGTTTAGGAGGTAGTGATTATATTTATTTATATAATATCTATAATGATAATTATGAAGATAATAAGAATCACTATATGCATCCTAGAGATGGATTTGGTAGTGATGTATTTAATAAGTATGTAAGTGGTAAAGTAGAAGGTAATAAATATACTATTAGGGTATATAAAGTATTTTCTTCTATATTAAATGAAAATAGAGATTATAATGTATCTTTTTATAGAAGTTATAAAGATTCTAGTAATAAAGAGAATAGTGTATTTAAAACAACATATAATGGTAGATATGCTATTAATATAGAAGAAGAAATGAATAAATATGATGATTTATATATTTATGAATATGTATTTAAAAAAGAGAATGATAAGTATTTATTAGTTAGTTATGAAATTAATCCAAAATAAAAAAGAGCATTAGCTCTTTTTATTTTTTTTAGTTTGTTTAACTTCTTTGTATTCAGCTTCCATCCAATTAGGACTATCTACAACTCTAGATACTAACATAGATGATGATGTATCTCCAACAACATTTAATAATGTTGCAGGAGGATCAATAATTGTAGCTATTATTGTTAGGATAGGTAATGCTGTTAATGGGAATCCCATCATTGTTAATATTAATGTTTCACTGATTGTTCCACCACCAACTGGTACAGCAGTAATTAATAATGTTGCTAAAATAGATACTAGAACTACTGTCCAAATAGATGGATGAGTACCAAATAAGTAAACTAGGAACATTATTTTGAATACACTACCAATAACTGATCCATCTTTGTGGAAACTTGTTCCAAGTGGAATCATTGTTTCAGCTATATCGTTTGATACACCAATCTTTTTAGCACAATCCATATTAACTGGAATAGATGCTGCAGATGAGCAAGTACTTAAAGATGTTGCAGTAGCAGGTAAGATATTTGCCCAGAAGGCTTTAAATCCTTTTTTACCACCAGCAATAAAGGCATATAATGAGTAAACAACAAAGTAGAATACTAATGCAACTACTGTATAAATAATAAATGTTTTACCAAAACCTACAGCGATTTCTTTACCAAATGTTCCTACTAAAGCTGCGAAGTAGCATCCTAATCCGATAGGAGCATATACGAAGATTAAATCAATGAATTTTAGAACTACAGCATTAGCTGATTCTAATACTCCTAAGAAACTTTCTCCGGCAACACCTGTACGACTTATGGCAAGACCAACTAGAATTGAGAATACGACAATTGCCACAATGTTTTGTCTAGTAAGTAAACTGGCAAAGTCACCTTTTGTTACTGTATCAACAGTAGTGTTAGCGTAGAATAAGAAATCTTTTTCTTCTTCTGTTTCTTCAACTTCTTCAGTTTCTTCTGATAATTGTTCTTTAATTGCATTAGTATCACTAGGATTAATTAACTTAGTTGAATAAGTTGCACCTAATCCAGCACCAGCTGCAATTAAACTAGTTAAAGCAAATGAAACAAATATTGAAACAAGTACCTTTCCTAATCTTTTTGGTTGTTTGATTTTAGCAATAGATGTTGTAATTGTTAAGAATAGTAGTGGAACGATGATTGCTAATAATAGATTGATGAATACATCTCCAAACGGTGCTAATACTTTTGCTTTCTCACCAAATACTATTCCTACAACGGCTCCAATTATTAAGCCTAAAACTAATAATATAGTTTTTTTGTAATTTTTCCATATATTTTTCATGGACTTTTTCCTCCTCTTATTTAAATCATATTCTTAGAATTTTGAAAAATAAAGTAATGTTATTCCACACCATATAAAAGTGGATAGATAAAAATCCACACATATGGTAAAATATAGGTGGTGATTACATGAAAAAGGTATTTATTAAAATGAATAATAATGATGAACATTTAAGTTTAGGTAATTTATTTAGAATAATTAAAGATTCATCAAAAAATAAAACATCAGCTTTACAATCAGAGTTGTTTTGTACGTTATTTGAAATAGATTCTATAAATGATACAACAGTAAGTAATTATTGTGTTGGTTGTAGAGGAATTGGTGGAGAATTTAAACAAGTATTCTTAACTAAGTCTAAAAGGTATAAAACTAATAAAGAAGAATTCTGTGATAACATTATAGGAATTTTATGTATTGTAGATGGCATTTTATATAATGTTAGTAGTAATAAAATAGAATTTATTAATAATAATGAAAGCGCTTTATATTTAGCTAAAAAGTTATATAACATAGCTAAGAATGATAAAGAAGTAGATAAAGAGACATGTAATTATTATGGTAGTCTTATAAAGAATAATAAAGTTTATGAATGTTTAGTAGAACAGTTATTATTTATAGTCTTAGAAAAGAGACAACCTATATATGAAGATGAATTAAAAAAGGAAGTATTTGAAAATATATTAAATGATACAAGTATTAGTTCTTTATCATTACAGGAGTATTTAAGTTTAAAACTTAGAGAAGGTATTAATTTTGATTATGCTATGAAAGAATTAGCATTAAATGGTAATGCTTATGCTAATTATGAAATAGGTAGTAATGAGTATTATGGCTTTGTTAAGAATCATCCTAGATACGATGTTGCTTATGAATACTTAAAAAGAGCTTCTGATATGCATCATGCTGGAGCATTATATATGTTAGGTAATATGTTTGTTAGAGGATTAATTGGTAGTAGAAGTGATGAAGAGTTAGAAACAGGATATAAGTATTTAAAAGAATCTTTTGATCTTGGTAATATAGCGGCATCTAATTTAATAGGTTTTATGTATTTAAATGGGATTCATCCTTTAGAAAAAAATGAAAAAGAAGCTATTAAGTATTTAAAGATTGCTAAAGATAGTAATTATGCTTTTGCTATTAATAATTTAGGTAGAATAGAAGAGAATAAAGGTAATAAAGAAAAAGCTTTTGAACTTTATTTATCAAGTGCTAATTTAGGTGAAAGTTGGGCATGTAATAAAGTTGGAGAATGGTATAGAGAAGGTATAGTAGAAAAAGATATGGAAAAAGCTTTCTATTATTATAATAGAGCTTTAGAAAGTAATTATCGTACATTATGTTATTATGCTTATTATAATTTAGCTAAATATTTTTATTTAGAAGGATATGGTAATATTGCATTTAAAGATGTAAATAAAGCTATGGAATATTTAAGATTTGCATCTAGTAATGGATGTTTTAAAGCGTTACTTGAATTATTCTACTTAAGTGTAAAGGATTATTTAAATGAATCTAGTGATGCTAATTATAATCAAATAATGTCTTATAAGAAAAAGATTGAAAGACATAGTAATTATAACAATATGATTAAGAAAGAAATTGAAGAAACGATTGACAGAATAAAAAAGGAAAAGATAGTTGTAGATATTTAATAATGGTATAATAAAAGTGGTGGTAGAGTATGGAGAGTGTTTATATACATATTCCTTTTTGTAAAAGTATTTGTAGTTATTGTGACTTTTGTAAAATGTATTATAATGGTTCATTTGTTACACAATATTTGAATGCTTTAATTAAAGAAATACAAGATAAATATATGGGTGAAGAAATTAAGACTTTATATATTGGAGGAGGAACACCATCTGCTTTAACTATTAAAGATTTAAATTATCTTTTTGATATTATAAAGAAATTTAATTTAAGTTCTGATTTGGAATTTACTTTTGAATGTAATTTAAATGATATAAATGAAGAATTATTAACATTATTAAAGAATAATGGCGTTAATAGACTAAGTATAGGAATAGAATCTTTTAATGAAAATAAATTAAAATTTATGGAAAGAAGTCATACTTATGAAGAAGCTATGGAAGCAATGAAGTTAGCTCGTAACTTAGGTTTTGACAATATAAATGTTGATTTTATTTATGGAATACCTGGAGAAAGTATTAGGGATATGAAAAAGGATTTGGATATGATATTAAAACTTAATCCTGATCATGTTAGTACATATAGTTTAATAATTGAAGATAATACTAAGATAGGTTCAGCAGGGGTGCTACCTATACCTGAAGAATTAGATGCATCAATGTATGAATATATTTGTGATATGTTAGATTCTAAAAAATATGAACACTATGAAGTATCTAATTTTGCTAAGTCTGGTAAAAAGAGTAAACATAATTTAAAGTATTGGGATAATGAAGAGTATTATGGCTTTGGTTTAGGAGCTAGTGGATATATTCATGGAGTTAGATATGATAATACAAGAAGTTTAACTAAGTATATTAATGGAGAATATGTTAAGAGTGAAGAAATGCTTAGTAAAGAAGATAAAATGTATTATGAATTAATGCTTGGTTTTAGAAAAATGGAAGGTATTAATTTAAAAGAATTCTATAGAAAGTATGAAATTAATATGCAAGAAGCATTTAACTTAAAAGATGTATTAAATGAAGAAGAATTAATTGTAGATGGAGAATATATTTACATTAATCCTGCTGATATATATGTTATGGACGAAATATTGATTAAGTTTTTATAAAATATATTTATTTAACCAAAAAAGTTTGTTATACTATAGATATAGTAAGGAGAATGTGCGATGGCTAAAAAAGGAAATAAGAAAGTATTAGGTATAGAAAAAGTTGAAAAGAAGAATGTTAATTTCCGTAAGGAATTAGAAACATATCTAGTATTTGGATTGGTAATTTTGTTTGTTGGTATATTTATTGGTACTACAGCAAGTGCTATTAGTATTTATAATAGTAAAAATGAAAATCCTGTAGATTTAGATTCAACTAAATTGATTGAGCCTGCAACTCCCGAAGATGAAGTGGAAGAAATTACAACTGATGAATTAGATTTAAATGAAATAGAACAAGTTCAAGGTGCAACTGAGGAAGTAACTGACGAATATCAGCCTATATATCCGGAGTAATTTAATTACTTCTTTTTTTTGGCTTTTTTTGTGGTATAATTTTAATATTAGAAAGGTAGACTTTTATGGATAATGAAGAATTAAGTAAAACAAAACCTATTAATAAAATAGATGAGATTACTACTGAAAAGAAAGAAGTAGTAGGTAGTAGAGAAGAAAAGTATAAGGATACTTTGAGTAAAGAAGAGGTAAGGGAACAAGAAGAAGCTGCTGAAGAAGCTTTAGCTGAAAAGAATATTGCTGAAGCTGAGTCCTTGCTAGAGCAAGAAAAAGAAGCTTTAGAAGATGTTGATCCTTTAGAAGTAGAGGAAGAAATATATATTAGCGATAAAAAAGGATTTGCTAAAATAATAGATAAATGGAAACATCTTCCTAAAGATAAGAAAATAATATATGGTGTAATAGCGGGATTAGTATTATTAATGTTAATTTTATTAATTGTAGCTTTAGTAATTCTTTTAGGTGGTAAGAAAAAAGAAGATGGTAATGAAAATGCACCTGTTGAAACAGTTGTTGAAGCAGCACCAGTTATTGTTTCTAATTATTATTACAAAGATGGTGTATTACATTTCGTTAATGAAGATAAGGAAGACATTGGTGAGTACGAATGTGTTAATCAAGATGAAAGTCAATGTTATGTAGCTAAAAATAATAATAGTGATACTTTTGATGTACCAATACTAGTTAAAGATGATGGTTCTAGTATGGAAAGGGTATTGCCTATTTATGAAGATAATTATGTCTTTGTATATGATAATAAGAGTAGCAAAGATAAAAAAATTATATTGTATTCAATAACTGATAAGTCTAATATGGGAACTTATTTAGAAGTTAAAGGTTTTAAAGATGACTATGTTATTGTTGAAGATTCATCTAATAAATATGGATTGTTTCAATTTAAAGATGGTATTCAAGAAGTTATTAAACCTCAATATACATATTTAGGTATGATTGATGGAGAAGAAAATTTAATTGCTAAGACTGCTAAAGGATATGTAGTTATTAATAAAAATAATAAGATGCAAAGTAAGACATATACTACATCTTATCCAATCAAGTTTTATAATGATTATATGGTAGTAGCTGAAACAGGAAAAGGATATACTTTATATAATTATGAAGCTGATATATTATCTGAGGGACATGAATTTATTACACTTAAAGGTAAGTTTGCTGCTTTAGTTGATGCTAATAAAGCTAAATTAATGGATTCTGATGGAGTTAAATATAATGAAGAGGGAATTCCACTAAAGAATAAGGATTATGTTAAGACTTATGTATATGATGAAAATGATTTATTAAGTGAAACTAAAAAGAGTTTTACAATTGAAGAAAAAAATACTTCTATAGGATTAGCTATATTTGATGGTGAAGAAGATACATATGTGTATTTAGATAAGAATACGGCTTTAATAAATAATAAGTATGAATATGTTAATTATTTTGAAGGCAAGATATTCTTCTATAAAGATGCTACTAAGAAGGAATTGCTTGGAAGTTATAGTTGTGGTCTTAAGAATGAGGTATCTGATGCTAATTCAGAGTTTAATGATTGCTTTATTGCTAAAAATACAGTATTTGAAGATAATGATATGATGATACCTGGTTCAGAAAATAATCGCTCATATATACCAATTATTAATGGTAGATATGTCTTTATTAAGGATTCTGATTCAATTTATTTATATGATATAAGTTCTAATAAACAAATGAGTTCTTATAATAGTGTTGATACTTATATTTCTTCTTATGATAATGTATCTGTCTATAATGGTGATATGAATGTTGTAGCATTAAATAAAAAAGGTTTATATGGAATGATTAGAATAAGTCAATCATCTGTATCACCAGTATATGCGTTTGCTTATAATAAGATAGAAAAAGTTAAGGATATGTTTATTGGTTTGAATACTGATAGTAAATGGGTTGTATTATCTGGTGATTCTAGTGTTACTTATGATGAAAAGATTCAAGGCTATAGTAACAATAAGATGTATTATAAGACTAAGGGATCTAGTTATCATGTATATGATGAATATGGTAATAAGATTAGCGAAGAAGATTATGAGTATGTTGAATTATATGGTGATTTTTATGCAGGTGTTAGGAACAAAGAAGTATTTGTGTATGATTACGATGGACATTTAATATCTGAAAAAGGAATAAAGGTAAATAATACAAATTATTGTAGAGTTGAAAATCCTTCATTCTATGTTAGTAAAAAAGATGGTAAGTATTATGTATATATCTTTGATGGAAAAGAATACAAAGAAAATGCCACATTTAATCAACAAGGATCTAATCCACCTGTTCCAGAAAATGAGACAGAATAAAAGTGTACAATTTGTACACTTTTTTATTTGTCACCAACTACATAATAGGCATGGTATTCATCAAATGATATGTTTTCATCTTTTATTTGTTTAGCAACTGTTTCTCCAACATATCTTATATGAAGAGAATCGTTATCATATTCTGTTATGTCTTCTTTATCTAATGGATATCTAATTATAAATCCATATTTATAGGCATTTTCTACAATCCATTTTCCTTCATCTGATTCATAGAAATCTTTTACTTTAGGATGGATTGTTGAAACTATATCAATTCCTAATCCAGTTTGATGTTCGGAGTATCCTGGTTTGGTTGCATAATCATATCCATATTTATTAAAACTGTTTTCTTGTTCTTCATATGAACGATAAGCACCTGTTACCATAATTTGTACACCTAATTCATTTTTTAAATCGGCTTGCATTTTATCGAATTGTTCAACAACTATTTTAGCAGCTTTATTATCACCGTATGAGCCATATGAATAGCTTAAGCTAAATGGTTCTAAATCTATTCTTTCATAATCTTTTTCTAAATAGTTATGTCTATTGACTAACATTAAGTATCCATCATCTAAATTGGTTTTAGTTGAATCTTTATACCATTCTTTATCAGCTTTAACGTTTATAATTGAAATGGTTTTAGCATAATCAGTATAAGTATGTTGCATTTGATAGGATACATAATCATTAAAGTTTTTATTTAAATAGTATTTTTGAGTAACTATTTGATAATACATTTCGTTATAGTTTTTTTCTTTTAATATTTTATCTAATATTTCATCGGATAGAGTAGATGATAACTTTTTAGCTTCTTCTTCAGGATATTTCTTTTTTATGAGTTTATATTCATAGGATTTTTCGTATACAGCTTGTTTATGTAACTTATTACCTTCATTAACAGCATATATAAGTATTAAAAGTATTACTATGAAATAAACTAGAAATTTTTTAACCTCATATTTTAGATGTAGTTTTTTCTTTTTTTTAGCCACTTTTCATCACTATCCTAAGATAATTATATCAAATTTATAAAGTTAGTGATAAAAAAGAAATAATTAGCACTTGACTATTGACTTCTGCTAATTTAGCTATTATAATGTTTTTAGCACTGATAAATGATGAGTGCTAATGGTGGCGATAATATGGATGATAGACAAGAAAGACTACTAAAAGAAATAGTAGAAAGTTATATCAAAACTGTTAAACCTGTTGGTAGCCAAGCATTGTGTAAGAAGTTTAAATTATCTTCTGCAACAATAAGAAATGAAATGGCAGCACTTGAAAAATTAGGTTATCTAGAAAAGAACCATATTTCAAGTGGACGTGTTCCTTCAGAAAAAGGATACAAGTACTATGTTGATCATTTGATGGTACCAAAGGAATTGACTGGAGAAGAAATGTTGAAGATTCAGACAATTTTCAACAATCAACAACTTCAGATTAATGATACTATTACTAAATGTATGGAGATTATTGCCGAATTAACAAATTACACTAGTGTAGTACTAGGTAAGAATTCGTATGATAACACATTACAACAAGTAAGTATTATTCCACTTCCGGGTAATCAGGTTATTGCGGTGGTTTGTACTAACAAAGGAATTGTAGAAAATAGAAAGTTTAATGTTCCTGATAGCATTTTTTCAGAAGAGTTAGTTAAGACTTGTGAAATTATTAATAAGATGCTTGTTGGAACACCAATTAGTGAAGTTAGTCAAAGATTAGAATTTGATATTAAACCAATCATAAGTAAAACGATTAAACAGTATGAGGCAGTTTATGAAATATTCTATGATGCATTTTCTGACTTTACTAAGAACAGTTCAAATGTTTTCTTCAGTGGAAAAACTAATATTTTAAAACAACCAGAATATGATAACATTGATGAGATTAAAAAGATTGTTTCCAAATTTGAAGATGAATCCTTAGTTAGAAAAATCGAAGAAACTAGCGACGGTGTTAATGTCTATATTGGTGAAGATTCTGAATTTGATCCAAATGTAACCGTTATTAAAACCAAATATAAGATTAATGGTGAAGAAGGAACTATTGCTATAGTCGGTCCTAAACGTATGGAATATGATAAGGTTATAGGATTCCTTGAATATATTAATAAAGAAATTGAAAAACAAAATAATAAATAATTTATGTGAATAATATTAGATTTACTATAAATAATTAAACTCAAGAAAAGAGATGAATTATGGAAAAAGAAGAAGTTAAGAAAAAAGAAGAAGTTAAGGAAAAAGTAGTAGAAGAAGTTAAAGAAGAAACTACTAAACAACCAGAAGAACCAAAGAAAGAAACTTCTAAAGAAGAAAAAAAAGGATTCTTCTCTAAAAAAGATGATGCAGAAAAGAAGAAACTATTAGAAGAAAATCAAGAATTAAAAGATAAGTATCTAAGAGTTAATGCTGAAATGCAAAATATGAGAAGAAGAATGGAAGAAGAAAAAGCCAATCTTTTGAAATATGAAGGAGAAGGTATAATAAAAAGTTTACTTCCAATTGTCGATAACTTTGAAAGAGCTATTAAAATGGATGATACTAATTTAGAAGATGAAGTAAGTAAATTCTTAGAAGGATTTAAGATGATTTATGGAAATCTTAGTACAACATTACATGGCTATGAAGTAGAAGTTATGGATGTTTTAAATAAACCTTTTGATCCTAATACTATGGAAGCTGTTATGGTGGAAGAAGTAGAAGGTGTAGAACCTAATATTGTAATAGATGTATTACAAAAAGGTTATACATTTAAAGGTAAAGTAATTAGACATGCTATGGTAAAAGTTAGCAAATAAGAAAGAGGGAAATATTTATGGGAAAAATAATTGGTATAGATTTAGGTACAACAAACTCATGTGTTGCTGTACTTGAAGGTGGAGAACCACATGTTATAACTAATCCTGAAGGTAATAGAACAACTCCTTCAGTAGTTGCTTTTAAAGGTGATGAAGAATTAGTTGGTGAAACAGCTAAAAGACAAGCTGTTACAAATGTAGATAATACAGTTGCTTCAATTAAGAGAAAAATGGGAACAAAAGAAAAAGTTGAAGCAAATGGAAAGAAATATACTCCAGAAGAGATTAGTGCAAAAATCTTAATGAAGTTAAAGAGTGATGCTGAAGCTTATTTAGGAGAAAAAGTAAACGAAGCTGTTATTACAGTTCCAGCATATTTTAACGATGCTCAAAGACAAGCTACTAAGAATGCTGGTAAGATTGCTGGTTTAGATGTAAAACGTATTATTAATGAACCAACAGCTGCTGCTTTAGCTTATGGAATTGATAAACAAGAAAATGCTCATACTATCTTAGTTTATGACTTAGGTGGTGGAACATTCGATGTATCTATCCTAGATTTAGGTGATGGTGTATTTGAAGTTAAATCAACTAGTGGTAATAATAAACTAGGTGGAGATGACTTCGATCAAAGAATAATGGATTATTTAGTTTCTGAATTTAAGAAAGAAAATGGCGTAGATTTATCTAAAGATAAGATGGCTATGCAACGTATTAAAGATGCTGCTGAAAAAGCTAAAAAAGATTTATCTGGTATGACTACTGCTCAAATTAGTATTCCATTTATTTCACAAAATAGTGATGGACCATTACATTTAGAAACATCATTAACAAGAGCTAAATTTGAAGAATTAAATATGGATTTATTTGAAAGTACTCTAGAACCTGTTAGAAAAGCATTAAAAGATGCTAAGTTATCAGCTAAAGATATTGATAAAGTATTATTAGTTGGTGGTTCTACTCGTATTCCTTATATCCAAGAATTAGTTAAGAAAGAATTAGGTCAAGAACCAAGTAAAGGAGTTAACCCAGATGAATGTGTTGCATTAGGTGCTGCTATTCAAGGTGGTGTATTAACTGGTGAAGTAAATGACTTAGTATTACTTGATGTTACACCATTATCATTAGGTATTGAAACATTAGGTAATGTTATGACAGTATTAATTCCTCGTAATACAACAATTCCTGCAAGTAAGAGTCAAGTATTTAGTACTGCTGCTGATAATCAACCAGCTGTAGATATTCATATCTTACAAGGTGAAAGACCAATGGTTAGTGACAATAAAACTTTAGGACACTTCCAATTAACTGGTATTCCTCCAGCACCAAGAGGTGTTCCTCAAATCGAAGTTAAATTTGATATTGATGCTAATGGTATTGTTAATGTTAGTGCTAAAGATTTAGGTACAGGTAAGGAACAAAGTATTACAATTACATCTAATACCAACTTAACTGATGAAGAAGTTGATAAGATGATGAAAGAAGCTGAAGCTAATAAAGAAGCCGATGAAAAACGTAAAGAAGAAGCTGAAGTTAGAAATGAAGCTGATTCATTAATTTTCCAAACTGAAAAAGCTATTAAAGATTTAGGAGATAAAGTTGATTCTAAGGATAAAGAAGAAGCCGAAGATAAAATTAAAGAATTAAAGAGCGCCTTAGAAAAAGACGATATTGATGAAATCAAGAAGTTAAAAGATGAATTAAATGAAAAAGCTATGGCTTTAGCTACAAAAGTATATGAAGAAGCTGCTAAAGCAAACCAAGCTCAAAATAATGCTTCTAGTGATGATACTGAATCAAGCAATAAACATGATAATGTTCAAGAAGCAGATTACGAAGAAAAATAATATGATTAGTTTAAAAGTTCTAGGAAACTAGAACTTTTAGACAATAATAGAAAGGATTAAACAATGCAAAGAAAAGATATTAAAGTAGAAGATACTTGGGATTTAACTAAGTATTTTAAAAGTAAAGCAGAATATGAAAAATTATATAAAGAAACTTTAAAACTATTAGATGAATTAGTTACATATAAAGGTAGAATATGTGAAAGCGCTGATAGTTTGTATAATTTTTTAGAATTAAACGATAAAATATCTTTAAATGTTGAATTATTATATGTTTATTCTTATCTATATCATTATAGTGATACAACTGATAGTGAAGGCAAGATATATAGAGATAAAGCAGATAAATTAGATGATGTAATTACAGAGAAAACTTCTTTTATAGATAGTGAGTTATTATCTACACCATATGAAACTATTAAGAAATATATAAAAGATAATAAAAAGTTAGAAAAGTATGCTTTTTATTTAGAAAAATCTTTTAGATATCAAAAACATGTTCTTAGTGAAGCTGAAGAAAGAATTATTAGTTTAGCTAATATTGCTTTAGGTACTCCAGATAATGTATTCTCAGCACTTGATAATGCTGATAGTAAGTTTGGTAAAGTAATAGTTGATGGCAAAGAAGAAGAGTTAAATCATAGTAATTATATTAAGTTTATGAATAACAAAGATAGAGATACAAGAAAGAAAGTATTTGAAAAGTATTATGAATTCTTTGTTAATCATAAAAATACCATTGCTGAAATGTATAAAGGACAAATTAAAGAAGATTTATTTACTAGTAAAGTAAGAAAATTTAATAGTCCTTTAGAGATGAGTTTATATAGTGATAATATTGATGTATCAGTATATAAGAATTTAATTAAAACATTACATGATAATATGGATCCTATGTATGAATATATGAAAGTAAGAAAAGAATTCTTAGGATTAGATGAATTACATATGTATGATATTTATGTAGATATGGTTACTGGTAGTACTCGTACATTTACTTTTGATGAAGCTAGGGATGTAGTTTTAGAGGCAGTTAAACCATTAGGAGAAAAATATGTTGATGATTTAACAAAAGCTTTTGAAAATAGATGGATTGATAGATATCCAAATGATGGTAAAAGAAGCGGAGCTTACCAATGGGGAAGTTATGGAGTAGATCCTTATGTATCATTAAATTTTGAGGGAACAGAGGATTCTGTTAGTACATTAGCTCATGAATTAGGACATGCAATGCATTCATATTATTCTGATAATAAACAAGATCATGTATATGCTCAATATCCAATATTTTTAGCGGAAATAGCATCTACTGTTAATGAAGTTTTAGTTAATGAGTATTTGATTAATAATGCAAAAGATGATAATGAAAAATTATTATATTTAACTTCATTTTTAGATAAATTCAGAGCTACTGTTTATAGACAAACAATGTTTGCTGAATTTGAAATGCTAGCTCATGACATGGAACAAAACGGAGAAGCTCTAACAGAAGAGAGCTTAAGCGAAGTTTATTATAATTTAAATAAATTATATTATGGCGATGATGTAGTTAGTGATGACTTAATCAGATATGAATGGAGTAGAATACCTCATTTTTATACACCATTTTATGTTTATAAATATGCAACAGGTTTTTGTGCTGCATTAGCTATTGCTAGTGATATATTAAATAAAGTACCTGGTGCTCAAGAAAGATATTTAGAATTCTTAAGTAGTGGTGGAAGTAAATATCCATTAGATACTTTAAAGAATTGTAATGTTGATATGACAACTAGTGAACCTATTACAAAAGGTATTGCTATGTTTAATGAAAAGCTTAATCAAGTTAAAGAAATACTTAAGAAGGTGAAATAGATGGCAAGTAGTAAAAGTTATTATGAAATACTAGGTGTTGATAAAAGTGCGTCTGATGCCGAAATAAAAAGTGCTTTTAGAAAACTAGCTAAAAAATACCATCCTGATAATAAAGAAACAGGAGATGAAGCTAAATTTAAAGAGATTGGTGAAGCATATGCTGTTTTATCAGATCCTCAAAAAAAGCAACAATACGATCAATTTGGTCATGAAGCATTTACTCAAGGCGCTGGTCAAGGCGGATTTGGAGGTTTTGGAGGATTCGATGCTTCCGATATAGATTTGTCTTCTATTTTTGATGACTTATTTGGTGGAGGAATGTTTGGTGGCTCTTCAAGGAGAGGTACTAGAAGTAATCGTCCAACAAAAGGTAGAGATTCTTTAGTAAGAGTTAATTTAACTTTTGAAGAAGCGGTATTTGGATGTAAAAAAACTATTAATGTTGATTTGGATACAGAATGTGATGAATGTCATGGCAAAGGTGGATTTGATGAAGAAACATGTTCTACTTGTGGAGGTAGAGGAAGAGTTGTTTCTCAACAAAGAACTATGTTTGGAGTATTCCAATCTGAATCAACTTGTCCTGAATGCCAAGGTAGAGGAAAAACATATAAGAGAGTATGTAAGAGTTGTGGTGGAAATGGTCATGTAAATAAAAGCACAGAAATCGAAATTACTGTACCAGAAGGTGTTGATACAGGACATCAATTACGTATTACTGGTAAAGGTGCTGCTGGATATAATGGCGGACCTAATGGTGATATTTACATTGAGTTTAATGTTAAAGAACATCCTTTATTTGAAAGAAAAGATTGTGATATTTATGTAGATGTTCCGGTAACTATTACAGAAGCTGTATTAGGATGTAAAAAAGAAATACCTACATTAACAGGAAATGTTGTATTAACAATAGATGCTGGTAGTCAATCTGGAGATCAATTACGTCTAAAAGGCAAAGGTGTTAAAGATCCTAATCGTAATAAATATGGAGATATGTATGTTGTTTTAGATGTAGTTATACCTTCTAAATTAGATAGAAACCAAAAGGAATTGTTTAAAGAGTTAGCGGAAACTGAATTAGATAATGATGCTTGTTTTAAAAATTTCAAAAAATATTTATAAAAGCTATATTTTATAGCTTTTTTTTATGGTATAATTTAGTTGGATAATGTGGGTGAATAAAATGGCTAGAATATTAGATTTAGATCGTAAATATCAAGTGCTTATTGTAGTATTTACTAGTATTTTTGTAGCTTTGGTTATACTTGCTATTACAATTAGTAATTTAGATTTTAAACCAAAACCAGAAGGTAGTGTAGCAGTTATTTTGAATGATGGAGATTTAGTTATTAATTATGTAGATGGTAATACAATATCTGTTGGAGATAAAAAAACTAATACATATGGAGTTAGTTTAACTAATTCTTCTACAAATACTATTTATTTTTCATTAGGTTTTAGTGAAGCAAATAGAAATGCTACTATCGAAGTATATGATGAAAAAGAAGAGTTGTTGATTAAGCAAGATGAAAATTTGACTACTAAGAAAATTTTAAATTTATATAGTATTAAAGCTGGTGAAACATTAAGATACACTGTTAAAATAAAAGCAGATTATGGCACATTTAAGGGAACGATGTTAATTAATAATGAATCATTATCTACACAAACTTTTGCTGATACTTTATTACTTAATAATCCAGTAGTATCTCCTAAAACGAGAATTGGTAGTGAAATAGCAACTAGTAATGAAGGACTAATTGAAACAACAGATAATTTAGGAACAAGTTATTTCTTTAGAGGAAAAATAGATAATAATTATTTAAAGATAAATGATCAATTATTTAGAGTTGTAAGAATAAACGGAGATGAAAGTGTTAGAGTAGTACTTGATGGAGTTATTGATACAACTGCTGCTTATAATACTAGTGAATTAGGAGAAAATGCTACTAATGATAATCTTCTTAGAGTTTTTGAAACTACTTCTTATAAAGTAATGGAAGAATGGGTTACCAATAATTTATCAGGTTATGGGAAATATTTTGTTGATGGAATATATTGTTTGGATTCTAATTTTGATAAAGATATAAATGGTATTAAATATTCTGGTACATATGAAAGAATATATAATGATGGAGCTCCGGTATTAACATGTAATTCAAATTATGTAAGTAGAATTGGAATGTTAAGTGTTGATGAGGTAGTTCTTGCTGGGGCATTTAAAAGTACTCCAAATGATAAATATTATTTATATAATGAAAGTATAAAAGGTAATTATTTAACACTAAGTCCATATTATATTAATACTTCTGGAGAAATATCAATGATGAATATTATCTCTGATGGTTCATTAGGAGATGGTGTTTTAAGAAATACATCTGCTTATATAAGACCAGTATTAAATATAAGTGTTAGTGCTAAGATTAAGGGTGAAGGAACAAAGGATAATCCTTATATCATTGTTTCATAAATTAAAAATGTGATATTATATAGAGGAAGGTGATAGTTATGTCATATTTATTAGATAGTATTACAAATTCTAATATTATGTTATTTTTAATAATTGTATTATTAATTTTTATAGCTATGACAATTGTTTATATAATTCATCTTCAAATTGAAGCTAATAAGATTAAAGAAAAAAGACAAGATGTTCCTGTTTTTAAGGAAGAAGTCAAACCTCCAGTAAATCAAGAAAGTTTAGAATTGCAAAGTATTACTAGAGAATTAGAAACGATTCCTAAAGAGAGAATTGTTAATATGACTCCTTATGAAACAGAGCAAGAGGAAAAAGCTATAATTAGTTATGATGAATTAATTCAAAAGAATTATCCAGGTGCTATTAGTTATAGTGATACATCTTCTGATGATGATATTTTAGTTAAAAAAGTAGATTTAGAAGATACACAAAGAATTAATATAGAGAAGATAAAAGAAGAAAAGGAAAAGGTTGAAAATTTATTAAATTATGAACATGAAGAACAATTCTTAAAGGAATTAAAAGAGTTAAATAACTTAATAAATTAGAGAATCTTTGATTCTCTTTTTAAAGGAGATAAAATATGAGAAGAAAGTTTTTATTTGAATATGATATGACTTTTATGACTATTCTAAGTGTAGTATTATTTATTATTCCATCTTTGGTAGTTTATGGTTATTATTTATTAACTAGAGGTAAAGCTTTAAATGTTGTAGATAGTTTCTTTATTAAGGTCTTTAGTGATGATATAAGTACCAGTAAAATGGTTTTAGTATATGTTATATTTATAGTTATTATGTTTTTATGGATGGTATTGCATGAAATAATACATGGTATATTTTATGTATATAAAGGTGCCAATAAGAAGAATATTACTTTTGGGGCAGCTTTAGAAAAAGGAGTATTTTATTGTAGATGTGGTGAATATGTATATAAAGAAACTGTAATGACATCATTACTAGCACCATTTTTGATAATTGGAGTTATTACTCTGTTTATTGGAATGCTTATTCATTCATATTTATTAATGATTCTTTCTGTAATTAATATTTCAGGTGCAGCTGGAGATTTAGCAATGTTTATGTTCTTTTTGGATCAACATGATAAGAATTTAAGATTTATTGAGTTTGGTGATACTTTAACTTTTGCAATTGAGAGTTATGAAGATTTAAGTCAAAAACATAATAAAGGTGTTGTTTTTAAAAAAGAAGTATTTAATGAAAATGAATTACCTGTTAATGATAATAGTAAAAAGATAAGTATTAGTGCCGGTTCTTATGTAATCGTGTTTATATTTATTTTAATAATAGCTATTTTAGTTAGTTTAGCTTATTTTTTATAAAGGCTTTTGTTGTTAAAAAAGTCTTTTTTTGTTATAATTTTGCGAGTGGTGATGTATATGAAGTTTTCAATTGTAACTTTTGGATGTAAAGTTAATTCATATGAATCAGAATATATGAAACAACAATTAGAAAATAGTAATTATGTTTATACTGATGATAGAAATGTTGCAGATGTTATTATTGTTAATACTTGTAGTGTTACTAATACAGCAGATAATAAATGTAAGAAAATGATTAGAAGTATTAGAAGAGATAATGAAAAAGCAATATTAATGGTATGTGGTTGTGCATCTGAAAATCATAGAGAAGATTTTTTGGATTTAGGTATAGATATATTAATAGGTAATAGGGAAAAGAGTAAAGTTGTTTCTTTAATAGAAGATTATAAAATATCAGGAGAAAAATATATCAAGTTCTATGATAGTAGAAGTGGTATTTTTGAAGATATGAGAATTAATGATTTCTCGTTAACTAGAGCATTTGTTAAAATTCAAGACGGATGTAATAATTATTGTGCTTATTGTATAATTCCATATGTTAGAGGGAATATTAGAAGTAAGGACTTTGACGAATGCGTTGAAGAAATTAAAACATTAGTTAAAAAGGGACACAAAGAGATTGTCTTTACAGGTATTAATACTGGAGCTTATGGAAAAGAAACTGGTAAATATGATTTAACTGATTTAATAAGAGAAATATCTAAGATAGAAGAATTAGAAAGAATACGTGTTTCAAGTATTGAAATGACAGAAATAACGGATAAATTTATTAATGAGTTGAAAGTTAATAAAAAGTTATGTGGTCATTTACATATTTCATTGCAATCTGGTAGCGAAAAGATATTAAAATTAATGAATAGAAAATATACTAAAGCAGAGTATTTAGAAAATATTAATAAAATAAAAGAAGCTAGACCAGATATTAATTTAACTACTGATGTTATAGTGGGATTTCCTGGCGAAACAGAAGAAGATTTTCAAGAATGTATTGAATATTGTAAGCAAGTTGGATTTAGCAAGATTCATGTTTTTCCATTCTCAAGCAGAGAAGGAACTAAAGCAGCTTCTATGAGTAATCATATTCCTAATGATGTGAAAAAAGAACGAGCTAGAAGATTAATAGAAATAGATAAAGATTTAGAGATTAAATATAACGAAAGATTTATTGGTAAAGAAGTTACTGTTTTGGTAGAAGAAAATGTTGATGGAAGAGCAATTGGTCATACTGAAAATTTTATTAAAGTAGCTTTGGATCAAGAGTTAGAAGAGAATAAAGAATACAAAGTAATTATTAAAAAGGCATATGCTGATTATGTAGATGCTGTATTGAAATAGTTTTAGTTTTATTATATAATTAATATGAATAAAATTGGGGTGATGATATGAATAATGAAAAAACTGAACGTTTTGAATTATCTATCAGAACATTAAGAGAATTAGTAGATTCCATGGAAGAAAAATATGGAAGAAAAATCGATTGTTTAAAAGATTCTTCTAAAGGCATTTATAGATTTGCTGATAGAGAGTTTAATGATGTAACTGTTGGAATTATTTCTTTTAATGAGGTTAGTGGTAAATATAATCCAGTAGTTTATAATCCCCATTTTGAAGAAGAATTAAAAAATAGATTGGATGGATTTTCTATGGATAAGATTAAAGATTTGGTATTACTTAATTGGGCTAATTATACAATGAATTTGATTACAGATCTTTCATATCATAGTGATAATAAAGATTATTCGGAAGTAAGAGATTTGTTATATACAAGTTTTTATATTCCAATAAAAATGGATGAATTTAATTATTCAGATGCTGTTAATGATAACGAAAATGGAGCTAAGGATAATTTAATAAAATCATATCAAAGTAATTTTAGAGATGATATTAAAGCTTTTAATGATGAATTACACGAAGCTTATACTATAGAAAATAGTCCTTATTTAGAAGCATTAGTTGTTGTTGATGGTAAAGTTGTAGATGATGATGATATTGTTGTTAAAAAGAATAATAATGTTATTACATATGTAAGTAATGAATATAAAATATATTTACCTTTAGATAAAATTGATGGTATGACAGAAAAAGATGTAACAGATAAAATTAGATATAAAAATAGAATATATGTAAATAGTTCTTATGTTAATATTTATGAGTAAGCAAAAGCTTGCTCTTTATTTTTGGACATTTATGTAGTATATTAAGAATAGGGTGATACTCATGAGTTATGAAGATTATGATAGATTAGAGCAAAATAGTGTTAATACTAATGAAGCTCAAAGAATTCAAAGAAAAACAGAATATAAAAAGAAAAGTGTAAGAACAAAAAAGAGTTTAAAGAAAGCTATTGCTGCATTTCTTTTAGTTGTTACTTTAGCAATAGGGGCTAAGCTAGGATATAATCAAATGCAACCATATTTTAATGGTAGTTATGTTAATCAATCATATACTGTTGGGTATGATTCAATTGGAACTTCAACACATAGAACAGCTGATAATCAAGGCTATTGGTATGATGTAGATAATATTGCTAGGTTATATGATTCATCTAATATGGATTTTGATTCATATGTATATGGTGCATATTGTGGTATGGATACTAATCGTGTTAGAAATATGGATGATTTGTTTTGGCAATTCAAAATGAGAGGTTTAACAGATTATAGTAGTTTTACAGAATATGTTAAAGGTTATGGATGTGTTAAAGAAGTAGATGGACAAGAAATAGCTGATATTGATGCATGGAAAGATGTTATGAAAAAGCAAATAAGAGTTGGCAACGAACTAAAGGATGCGTACTCTGAAGTAGGTCAATATGATGGAACATCTGATATAGATATGTATATTAATAGCATTTATGTTACTGTAGGTTGGAATAATGATTCTAGATTATTATGTATGGATGAATTAATGGAAGATTTATATAATGAAGGTTATTCACCATATAATACATTCTTTGCTTATTGTCAAAGTAAAGGTTTTGTTAAAGAAAAAGATGGTAAGATGGTTATAGATGAAAGTGCTTATCAAAGAGGTTATAAAAAATATGTAGATAATCTTGAAGAAATAGATAGATTACAACAAGAAGTTGATGAATTTAGAAATGTAGCACCAACTGAAGAGAAAGGGCTAGGTAAGTAATATGGAAGAAACTGTAGAAGTAATAACACTTGAAAATGGTTTAGATTTTATGGTACTTGATGAAATAGCAAGTGGTACTGTTACATATGTTTATTTAGCTAATGTAGATGATGAAAGAGATACTTGTGTACGTAAAGTAACAAAAGAAAATGGTAAAGAGATGCTTAATGGTTTAGACTCAAAAGAAGAGTTAGAAAAAGCGTTATTGTTATTTGCTAAGAAACATAAAAATGAAATATAAGAAGCGAAAAAACATTCGCTTCTTTTTTGTTTATATGATAAACTAATTAAAGGTGATTATCATGGGATACATTAGAGGAAAATTTAAACAGATGATATTTGAAAGTGATAATGGTTATAAAGTAGGTTTGTTTAGAGTTAAAGAAGCTAGTGATGAATTCGATGATATGGTTAATAAGACAATTACGTATACTGGTTATTTTGCAACAGTTAATGAAGAGGATTATTATAAATTAACTGGTAAATTTGTTATTAACGAAAGGTATGGAGAACAGTTTCAAGTAACTAATTATGAAAGAGAAGAACCTAAAGGTAAAGATGCAGTAATAGAGTTTTTATCTAGTTCTTTAGTAAAAGGTTGTGGAGAAAAGACTGCTAATTTAATAGTTGATACATTAGGTGAGAATGCTTTAAATCTAATTAAAGAGAATTATGCTAATTTGTTAATTGTACCTGGTATAAGTGAAATTAAAGCAAAAAGAATATATAAAAGTATTGTTAAATATCAAAGTACTGATGAGATTATAGTTAATCTAAAAAAGATGGGATTTACTATTAATGAAGCTTTAACGATATTAAATAAATGGGGAGAAAGTAGTTTAGAAATAGTAAGTAATGATATATATAGATTAATTGATATTATTGATTTTACTAAGTTAGATAAAGTGTTTCTTAGTATGAATGATGCTAATTCTTCAGAAAGAGTAATTGCTTGTATATTAGAAACTTTTAAAAGATTAGGTTTTAAAAATGGTGATACTTATTTAAATAAAGATGAATTGTATAGTAATATTAGAAATGAATTTAAAATATTTTTAACCGAAGAAGAATTTGATAATTATTTATTAGAATTAATGAAAAAAGATTTAATTATTGTTGATGAAGGTAAATATTTTTTAAAGGATTTTTATTTTCAAGAAGTAGATATTGCAGAAAATTTAGAATTAATAATGAGACATACTAATGAAAGAATAGATGGATTAGATACATTAATTCAAAGTGTAGAACTTGAATATGATGTTAAATATAATGCAATTCAAAAGAAAGCTATAAAAAATGCCTTACAAAATAGAGTAAGTATTATTACTGGTGGACCTGGTACAGGTAAGACAACTATTATTAATTCTATTGTTAAGTTATATATAAGAGTTAATAATTTAGGTATTAAAGAAATAGTTAATGATATAGCATTACTTGCTCCTACTGGTAGAGCTGCTAAGAAAATGAGTGATTCTACAGGATTAGGGGCTATGACTATTCATAGATTTTTAAAATGGAATAAGGATAAGAATGAATTCCAAGTTAATGAATATAATAAGAATAATCAAAAATTAGTAATTGTAGATGAAACAAGTATGATAGATACAGCTTTATTTGATTCTTTATTAAAGGGATTAAATCATAATATTACTTTAGTTTTAGTAGGAGATTCTAATCAATTGCCTTCAGTTGGACCAGGTTTAGTATTAAATGATTTAATAAGTAGTGATTTGTTTACTCATACAGAGTTAGAAACTATTTATAGACAAAGTGAAGATTCTTATATACCTATTTTAGCTAAAGAGATTAAGGATAGAGATTTAAGTAATTTTACAGATCAAAGAGATGACTTTAATTTCTTAAGTGCTACTGGACCAAGTATAAAAGAATTAATTAAAAAGATATGTATAATGAGTAAAGATAAAGGTTTAAATGAAGAAGATATTCAAGTATTAGCTCCTATGTATAAAGGAGAAAATGGTATTGATAATTTAAATGTTTTATTACAAAGTATTTTTAATCCTAAGAGTAAAGATAAAAAAGAAGTTAAGGTAGGAGAAGTTGTATATAGAGAAAATGATAAGGTATTACAACTTGTAAATGATGTTGATAATAACATATTTAATGGTGATATTGGATATATTAGTAATATAAGTACTGTTATGGGTTCTAAGAAAAAAGAGGTATTTACTATTAACTTTATGGGTAATGAAGTAATGTATACAAGAGAAGATTTAATAAATATTAAACATGCATATGCTATTTCTATTCATAAGAGTCAGGGATCAGAATTCGCTCATGTAATAATGCCAGTATCAAAAGCTTATTATAAGATGTTATATAATAAATTAATATATACTGGTGTATCTAGAGCTAAAAAGAGTTTAATAATTATTGGAGAAGAAGATAGTTTCTTAATGGCAGTAAATAATGATTATTCTAGAAATAGAAAAACTAATTTAAAAGAACAATTATTGAATATTTTTTCTTAAGTAGAACATACTATTATCAGAGGTGATATAGAGTGTTTATTAATACAAAGAAAGTATTATCTTTTATGGGTACAGGTATAATGGCTATGGCTTTAGGAATATGTATTGGGGGAATATGTGAAAAAATGAAAGATAATAGTTGTTGTGTTATTGATGAAGTATAGGCCTTATATAAGGCCTTTTTTAGGTGGAATATGAAGATAAATAAGCTTAAAGAATATATTATGGTATTAATAATTATTTCTTTGGTAGTGTTCTTAATAAAGTATTTAAATATTATTAATATAATTAAAGAAATAATTATTATCTTATTACCTGTTATTATAGGATTTGTATATGCTTGGTTATTTAATCCTTTAATAAGATTATTATGTAAGAAGTATAATCGCAAACTAGTTTGTATTAGTATATTTTTACTTGTTGTTTTAATTATAGGAATGTTCTTCTATTTTTTAATTCCTTTAGTAATGAGAGAATTATCTGAATTAATGGATATATTTCCTAATTATTTAGATAAATTAAAAAATAGTGCTGATAGAATAGGTTGTTTAAAGTATTTAGAAAACGTTATTTATTTTATTAGTGATATATTACCAAAATTAGTTTTAAAAATAGCTAAAAATTTCTTTAAATATATTGGCAATGGTGTTGTGGGTTTAGTCTTAGGTTTATATATAAGTTTTGATTATGAAAAGATAATAGTAAATCTTTTTAAAGTATTAAAGAAAAAAAGAATTGATAAATTATTAATAAGCATTAGTGACGCAGTTAGGAATTGTATATATGGGACTTTATTAATTGCTTTTTTTGTCTTTGTCTTAGATAGTATTATGTTTTCTATAATTGGTTTAGATGGTAGTATTTTACTTGGTTTAGTGTGTGGTATTACAGATTTAATACCTTATATAGGTCCATATATAGGTGGATTCTTAGCAGTAATAGTTGGTTTTACAGAAAAGGATGTATTAGGGTATATAACTATTTTTATATGCTTTGTAGTTCAGTTAATAGAAAATTATGTTTTACAACCAGTTGTAATGAGTAAAACAATTAAGATAAGTCCAATTCTAATAATATGTGGATTATTAATATTTGGAAGATTATTTGGTGTAATAGGAATGATTATAGCAACTCCTTGTATGACTATTATTAAAGTTTTATGTGAAGATTATTTAAATCTATTTGACAAAAAGATAAAAAGTGTATAGAATTATGAACTTGTCCGGAAAGAAGGGAAATTATGGCAATACAAGAAACATTTAGTAACTATATGATAAAGCATTTTAATATGATTGCTGAGTTATCTTCAGGAGAACAAGCAAGATTATTAGGTTTATTTAATAGTGTTTATGGTAATGATTTTGATGTTCAGTCTTTTATGGATGAATTTGGCTTTGAAAAGAAAGACTTTATTGGATTTTATGATTTTTTAAGAAATCAAGCTAATTATTCTTTCGTAAAAGCATTTGGAATGAAATGTCATTTAAATAGAGTAAACGAATTACAAAGTGGTAAAGGATTAAATTAATTTCTTTACTTTCTTTTTATTTTTTATTATAATTAGTTTACAAGTTTTGTTATTAATCGATGAAAAAGACAAAGTAGTTTGGATATATTAAAGAGACTTAGTGGTTGGTGTAAACTAAGATATGGAAGAATGAAATAGCTATCTTTGGAGATTAACCGGGTGAAACCGTTATCTATAATTAAGTAAAATAAAGGATGGTACCGCATTATTTGCTCCTTGCAAGTAATGTGGTTTTTCTTTGGAAGGATGATTATATGAGAGTAATATTAATATGTGGTAAAGCAGGTAGTGGAAAAAACGAAGTCGCGGAAATGTTAAAAAATAGACTTGGTAAGGCCGTTGTTACAGGATTTAGTAAGTATATTAAGTTATTTGCTAGAGAATTAACTAATTGGGATGGTAATGATGATAATAAACCACGAGCGTTTTTACAAAATATGGGCGATACATTACGTAGTATAGATAAAGATTATATGACAAAACGCATTTATGAAGATTTAAAAGTATATGAGCACGAAGGAATTAATAATGTAATTCTAAGTGATGTTAGACTTTTAAATGAAGTTAATTATTTTAAAGAGAAAAAAGATATTGAAACTATTGTAATTAGAGTTAATAGTAGTAAGAGTATGAGGAATTTAAATGAAGAAGAAAAGAAACATCATACTGAGTTAGAATTAGATAACTATGAAGGTTATGATTATATTATTAATAATAATTATGATAATACATTAGTATTAGAAGTAGAAAAAGTATTGGAAGGAATGAAGTAAAATGAATTTAAAAGATTTATATATTAATTTTTTTGTTAGTAAAGGACATAAACAAATACCTAGTGCTCCAGTAGTACCAGAAAATGATCCATCTGTATTATTTAATACAGCAGGTATGCAACCATTAATACCTTATTTAATGGGTCAACCACATCCATATGGAACAAGATTAACTGATTATCAAAAGTGCGTTAGAACTAATGATTTAGATAATATTGGTGATACATATCATCATACTTTCTTTGAAATGTTAGGTAATTGGAGTTTAGGAGATTATTTTAAAGATGAAGCTATTGAATGGAGTTTTGAATTTTTAACTGAAGTATTACATATTCCAGTTGAAAGACTTGCTGTTACTGTATATGCAGGTAGTGATAATATTCCATTTGATGAAACTAGTTATAATAAATGGATTAGTTTAGGTATTAAACCAGAAAGAATTGCTAAAACAGTTGATGATAATTTCTGGATAGCAGGAGAAACTGGACCATGTGGACCAGATTCAGAAATGTTTTATTGGAGAAGTAATGATCCAATTCCTGAAAAGTTTGATACTGAAGATGTTCGTTGGGTAGAAATATGGAACGATGTATTTATGCAATTTGAGAAAAAGAGTGATGGTACAGTAGTTGAACTACCTAAAAAGAATGTTGATACAGGTATGGGAGTTGAAAGAACTACAGCTATACTTGAAGGTGTTACAGATAACTATGCATCTAGTATTTGGAAGGATGTTATTGAACTTATTTCTAAAATAAGTGGTAAGTCTTATGAAGGCAATGAAAAGAGTATGAGAATTATTGCTGATCACTTAAGAACAGCAGTATTTATCTTAGCTGATCCAGCTGGTATTAAACCTTCTAATACAGATCAAGGTTATATCTTAAGAAGATTAATTAGAAGAGCAATTCGTCATGCAAAATCTTTAGAAATAGATATTAATAGTAATTGGGAAGAACAAATAGCAGAATTATTATTATCTAAATATGATGGTTATTATAAAGAATTAAAAGATAATAGAGAAGTAGTTTTAACTGAACTTAAAAATGAAAAAGTTAAATTTAATAGAACATTAGAAAAAGGTTTAAGACAATTTGAAAAAGAAACTAGAGATGGTAAAGATATTGATGGAGAAACAGCTTTCCATTTATTTGATACTTTTGGTTTCCCATTAGAATTAACTATTGAACTTGCACAAGAAAAAGGTTTAAAGGTTGATTCAGAAGGCTATGAAGTTAAGTTTAAAGAGCATCAAGAAAAGAGTAGAACAGCTTCTGCTGGTAAGTTTAAAGGTGGTTTAGCAGGTGATTCTGAGATTGAAACTAAGTATCATACAGCTACTCATTTACTTAATGCAGCATTAAAAGTAGTAGTAGATAAAGATATTCACCAAAGAGGTTCTAATATTACTGATGAAAGAATGAGATTTGACTTTAACTGTGATCATAAATTAACTGATGAAGAAAAACAAAAAGTAGAAGACTTAGTTAATGAATGGATTAGTGAAGGATTAGATGTAACTGTAGAAGAAATGAATAAGAATGATGCAGTAGCATCTGGTGCAGAATGTATGTTTATTGAAAAATATCCTGATATTGTTACAGTATATTCAATTGGAACTATATCTAAAGAGTTATGTGGAGGACCACATGTTAAGAATACATCTGAATTAGGACATTTTAGAATTAAAAAAGAAGAAGCATCTTCAGCAGGTGTTAGAAGAATTAAAGCAGTACTTGAATAGTACTGCTTTTGTGCTATAATTAAGATAGAGAAGGTGTTAAGATGAGCGATAAAAAAGGAACAAGTTTATGGATTGTAATTGTTATTTTAGTTGCAGTTCTAGCTGGTGGAATAGGTTGGTTTATTGGAAGTAGGAATAATGTTGAAAAACCAAATAATTCATCAAAAATAGAGCAAAAAGAACAAAGTAAAGAAGAAGTTATAACAGATGAGGAACTAAAGAAAGACTTAGGTAAAAAAACAAAGTATTTATTTAATATGGATTTGATAGGTGATTCTTATGTAAAAGGTTTATTATTTGAAAAGAGTAGAACTATTGATGAAATAAGTGAACAAAATCGTGTTTTAGCTGCTTTTTATAGCGTTAAAAGAACAAATGTTGATAAGAAATATGAAGATGGTTGCTATAACTTAAAAGATCAAACTTTAAGTTCTTTGGATAATTGTTCTGAACATGATTATAGTATGGTAATGGACTATGTTAATGCTGATGATGTAGCAAATATGTATTATTATTTATTTGGTGAAAAATTTGAAAAAAAAGATATATATGAAGGTTGTCCAGTAAAATTGTATCAAGAAAAGAATAATATTTATTATTTTGCATACCCTTGTGGTGGTACTGGATATACAACAGAAAGTATGTATATTTATGATTATACTTCTGTTGGTGATAAAGCTTATGTTTATGTTGCATATGGTATTAATTCATGTTGTTCTGATGAACCAGAAATTTATACTGACTATGATGAAGAAAATAGATATGATGGAGCTATTCTAGATGAATTTGAATTAACAGAAGATAATTACAAAGATTTTTCAAAGTATCGTTTTGTATTTGAAAAGAAAGATAATGATTATTATTTTACAGCAATAGAAAAATTATAATAAAGAGCCTTATTAAAGGCTCTTTTATAATTTTTAATTTTTAAAAAAGCAAAAAAATGTTATATTATATTTAGGTGGTTATTATGGTAAAAAAAGAAGAACTTAAACCTAAGTATAGTTTAGGTGAAGAATTAGTTAATAGTATTAGTCATGGCGTAGGAGCAGGACTAGCTATTGCTGCGCTTGTATTACTTTGCATTAGAGCACATAGTGCTTTAGGAGTAGTTTGTGGTATTTTGTATTCCGTAATTCTTCTTGTAATGTATGTAATATCATGTATATATCATGCTTTAAGTTATAAATGTAGAGGTAAGAAAGTACTTAGAACACTAGATCATATTAATGTGCTATTAATGGTTGCTGGTACATATACTCCAATTTGTTTATGCATGTTAAAAGGATGGGTTGGATGGTTAAGTTTTGGTATTGTATGGTTTGTAACAATAATAGCTATTATATTTAATGCTGTTAATGTTGAAAAATATCAATTTTTAGCTTTAATATCTAATCTTATTCTTGGATGGGGAGCTATTATAATATTTAAGTATTTAATGGCGGCGTGTCCTATGAACGGTATTAT
>Ga0247609_10000824_pt1 | contig 40103 bp, 65 predicted proteins | sample 172DNAGHGlowgp2_FD_193487 | JGI IMG/M metagenome (GOLD analysis project Ga0247609, IMG submission 193487) | Sheep rumen microbial communities from Palmerston North, Manawatu-Wanganui, New Zealand - 1728 DNA GHGlow gp2 | ecosystem: Host-associated > Mammals > Digestive system > Stomach > Rumen ... | reverse complement strand
GGAATTGCGTTTAGCTGCCGTATCATCGCCGTAGACCCGTCTCTGCATGTTCCCTTGATAAATAATACACGCAACTAATACACGCGCAGAAAACGCCATAGAACGCGTGCGGCTGCATACGTTCAAAATGCAACAAAAAACCGCCCGAAGGCGGTTCGCTCAGATTGCGTGAAGACTGTTACCACCTCCCCACGCCAGCATCTTTTAGCGCATCAGCAACCGTTCCCTTGAACCAGCGATCCCTCTCCAGCGGCAGCTCATATCCGCAAAACTTGACCTTGGTCTTCAAGAAATCCGACAGCATCATGTAGCCATACTCGCTCTCCCCGCCATACGTGGAAAGCACGAACAGCTCCCGGTCGCCGTTCCACACGGAGCCTGCCTCCAACACGTACCAAGACTGGCCGCCGTACGGGTTGAAGAACTTGCAGATCACCACGGCATCGTTTCCCTTGCCTTCCTGCGAATAGAGCGGGTAGTGATCCATCTTGCGCTCGAGTTCTTTAGTGATCAGCTTCATAGCCATGGTCGTTCCCCTTTCTGCCCTCGTTGCCTCCGGGGCGGGATTCTGCATTCAGCGCTTTACCGTCAAACAAGGGCAGAACCAAGCGCTGCCATCTCGCCACGGAATCACGCTCTCAGTCTCAAACTGCCAGCCATCAAACTTAAGAACCGCGTCTGCCAATAATTCGACATATTCCCTTTTGACGAACTTGCGGAAATCGCTGTAGGTCTCAAACTTGGTGCCAAAGCTGCAAATATCGCAGTCCTGAAAGTACAACTCCACTTTATCGGTCTTCATGATTTCGGCAATCTCATTGTAGCCGTCAATCTTTTGGAACAGCTCTCTGATGGTCATCGCGTTACCCTCCGTTCAGTCGTTCAACCCCGTAGCCCCTCGCTACAGTTAGATAGTACTACAATCAGACATGTTTGTCAACACCTTTTAACGAAAAAAGTGCGGCGATTTCTCGCCGCACCTCTCAGTTGTTGGCCTCCACCAGATCCAGCAATGTCATGGCACCATAGCTGCACGTCTCATACTTCAGCGCGAGCTTGCGGGCCTGATTGATTTTTCGCGCCTGCACCTTGCGCGTGGTCTGGTATCCGCCATTGGGCAGCTGCGGGTTCCCGCGCCAGAACGTAGCAATGTAAGTCTTCATGGTGACCTTCCTTTCCTCCGCCCGTCTCGCCGTTAGCCCAGCGCTTCTGTCAGTTGACTTTAACGATATACTGGTAGCAAGAGAAATCCCGGATCCGCACACACTCGGCTTCAATGCCAGCCTTCTTCATCCAACGCTTCAGCGTCGCCGTGGTGACGCACTTTGCATCTTCCCCGTACAGGAAGAACACCGCCGTATTGCCTACCACATTGACCGTCGGCTTAGAATAGAACATCGCGCCGAGATTGTCAACCAGTGCCGTGTACACGTCCCAAATATTCTTAGTCATCTTCAAGTCCTCCATTCCTCGGTCCCCGTGTCCGTGGGCCTCTCATCCATCCCACGGTTAGATAGTATCACATCTGGATGTATTTGTCAACACATTTTGCGAAAAAAGTTGCAATTTTCGCGCTGTCCTTCAGACCTATTGATAGACAACACTTTCCCAGCAATGATGTAAAATCTGTCCAGATTTTTGCCATCCAAATTAGTGCAAATTCGCAAGAAGGCATGTCTCGATCTTTCCATGAACAAATCCCCATCCGCGAATATAACCGCGTAGAATCGCTCGAGAATGCCCTTAGAAATGATCCGCTTTTTGACACCGCTAGAACGCCCTAAAAACGCAAAAACACGGCGATTTCTCGCCGTGTTTCCATTTTTACCCGTTGGCCAACGTTTCGAGCGCAGCATGCAGAAACATCGCTTTGATCTCGGCTTCTGGCGCTTCGTAGTCCGTGTATACGATCAGCGTACAGTTCCCCGCGCAACTACTATAGCCCACTTTGAAGCGCATGAAGGTTTTCCCGTTGAGCTTTGCCGCAATCCTGTGGATGTCCCCTGCCGTGAAATACCCAAGCTCCTCAAAGCAATACTCTCTCATAAGTCAATGCCCCTCCTCCGGCGGCTCCGGCAGCAATCTCCAATGCGTCACGCTCCCGACTTCGGCCAGATCCTCCGCCCATCTGCCGTCCCTGTACTCAAGAATCCTGTACACCCCGTCGGAGAGTCTCGCCAGATAGACGCCATTCTTGCCCGGCTTCCCGTTTTTAACGCTTATCCAGCCCGACTTCACGGCATCTTCCCTCTGGATGCGTGCGGCGGCAATTATCGCCGTATTGCACCAGCGCAAGAGCACTTCGCGCTCTTTTTTGCCAATCCATTCAATCTTCGCTTTGGCCTCCATATACTCAGCGATTTCGACCAGTTGTCTCACAACCATGTCGTTATTGTCCGCGTCAATCAGTCTCATGATGTTTCTCCTTCCCATTCACAATGTCCCTGTACGCCTTCAGTAACTCCAGTGCGTCGACGTGAAGCCTCTCAATGCTTGAGCACGTTCTTTTTCCATCGTTGTACGGGCATTCCTCACATCTGAGCGTCGCCCTGCTGGTGTCATCGCAGCACTCCAGTCCCTTTAGTACCTTCTCTGCCAGTGTCATTGCATAGCCTCCATTTCTACGGTCTCCACGTCCGCCCAGCTCATGAAGCCAGCGTTAACGATCCGGGTCTCAATCTCGCTGAGTACCTGCGAACTCTCAAGCGTCAAGTCGTCGAGCAACATCTGGGCAATCCTGAGCAAATAACCTCTTGCCGTCTGCTTGGTGACTACTGACCCCGGAACCTGAATAGCAATCATGGTCGTTCCCCTTCCTGCCGGGGTCTTGGCCCGCCCCGGCTCGGGCTTCCGTCCGCTCAAAAGTCCGAGTAAATGTCAAACACTTTCAGCTCCCCTTCTCCCCGTCTCGCCGTTAGGTCAGCGCTTTCATATCAGTCGTTCATAAGCTTCCAGACATACGTCGCGGCCTCGACAACGGACATTCCCTGAGCGATGTAGTACTCCATGCCTGCCGCGATCCGGCATGCGCGAATGCAGTCATCCAAGGTGTCGCTCAAGTTGCCATCGAGGCCGTTCAGCGTCCGCGTGAGCCTGCCGTTCTCCAGCAGGTCTTCCCCGATCCCCCAGTAGCCGTGGCAATCCACGGCAATGATGAAGCACTTCCCGTAAGCGTACAGCTCAGTAACCTTCTCCATGGTCTTCATCCTCTTGGCTCCTTCCCAACGTTCGGTGTTCTTCCGCTCGGTCCGTTCAATCGCCTGCAGCCGTTCCTTAATGGTCATCATCCCTGCACCTCCAGCTTGAGGCACTCCCTGAGTGCCCGGTCGACGTCGGCCTCTGTGATCCGGCCATTCTTCCACAGCTCGACAAGCGCCTCCGCAGCGTCCGCCAAGCTTATCATGTTTTCGCCGTAGAAGGCAATCACGTTCTTAACCGCAGCAATCATCCCAGCACCTCCACAACAGTCTCGCCCTGCTTGCGGGCTTCCTGTTCTGCCCAGCGTTTGGCTTCCGCGTAAGTCCCCGTGTAACTGTACTGGTAAAGGCCGATTCCGAAGAACCACATGCCCCAGCCGCGCGGCGCCTTGCCAACGACAGCAACATACTTGTGAGTGTCGAAGCGAACCTTCATTGAGCAACCCTCCATTCAGTCGTTCCCGCGTCCCCCATCGGACAGTTAGATTGTACTATGAGACTTTGTGTTTGTCAATACATAGACGCAAGAAAGTCGATGTAAATTTTTCGTTCATTTCCTACCGTTTTTGACAATGTAAAAAATGATCCGTTTTTGTCCATCCATAAAAGTGCAAATTCGCGAGGTCGCGTGGGACGCGCATACCCTGAATATTTCCCCACCCGCGAATACACCCGCCTTAGAACGCATAAGAAACGTCTTAGATTCGATCCGCATTTTTGGAACGTCGTAGAATGCCCTTAGAAACGAAAAAGGCGACGGCTTCTGTATACCATCGCCTTTTAGTGCCTGTTTTTACCAAGGAAGGTCTGCATCCAGAACCGTTGTCATCTCCGGCGCTTTTTCCTCTGGTTTGCCGTCCATAACCAAGCACACACATCTGGTATGGATGCCCATCCCGGGAATCCACTTGACTACTTTTTTATTGGCACCGTCGCAGCGAATCAGCCCTTCCCCTTGCGCCCAAGACAAATAGCTCGCCGGGCTGAAGCCGCCCTCTGTCATCACTTCATCAAAGCTCTTCCCTATGACCCAGATGGATTTCGCCTTGCCTGTATCCTTATCAAGTTCTACATATCCGTAGATGTTTCGAGTGCGAGTGATTTCCGCCGCCGTGCTGGTCACAAACCCGGTACGGTTCTCAGCGATCCACTCCAACAAAAACTCGTGAGCGCGTCTGCCTGAATCAACCTCGAGATCGTTTTTGATAAACGGCAGTATGTCTGCCTCAGTGAGCCTGATCCCGTCCTGAAAGATGAGTTTCTCCGCCGCGTGATCTGCTGCGAGAAGGATTGAAGCGCTAAGGACCTGCTTGTCTGTTCCGACTTCTGCCAACCGGTCGAAGATCTCTTGCTGGTCCTTTTCTATAGCTCGCATAACCTTTGGATCCATGATGGCCTTAATAAAACGCCTCCCAGCGAATCCGTAGTTTGCCGTGATTGCCCTGTGTACACTCTTGGCGTCCGGCATGACCTTCCCCTTGCACTCCAGCTCTATAACCCGGTTCACAGCACCTGCCTTGCTACAGCTTCCAATGATAGGCATTTCCCCTGTGGTGATAATGCAGTTTTTCCAGCTTGGTGAATTACGCAACCCGCCATTGCGGGCGCCTCTGGTTTTTCCGTTCCCCTCGCATAGCATATAGACTATATCGTCAAAGCCGCCACGGCCCTGCATTGTCTGCAACTCATCCAAACATAAGGGGAGGTTGCAAGTAAATACTGCGAGCTGCTCAAGTCCGACTGTCGTGGCCTTCATGGGTCTGCAAAACGCGCCGACTTGAGGATCCGCCCAAACGCTGGCCGCTGTCTCCAGCGCCACGGTCTTGCCCGTTCCGCTCCGCGCTGACCACAAATGCACAAAGAACGGTAGCGCGTCGAATTTCGTTAATAGAACCGAAGCAAAGCTTGCTGCCATCACCAGACGCGCTTGTATACATCCTGCCGCCCTAATACCTTTGATGGTCTCAAGCCATTTCTTGTAGCTTCCCTTCTCTTTGACTGATTTATACATCTGCGAGAACGTCCCCTCGCCTGTATAACTCACCCCATCAACGTACGGCACAAAACCGGATTCTATCCATCCAAGGTGACTACTGGTCTTTTCCGTCGGAATTATGTCCCTGTTCAAATCATCAATATAAGACAAATACTTTACCATCTGGCGCGAGTTCTCGCTGGTAACGCTGATCCCCTGATTGGCAAGCTGAATAATGGTTGTCGCGCTGGCGAGCCGTCCGCGCTCAACGTCGAGCCTTTTCCAATACTCCCGGCGAAAGCTGATCTCCAAGGCCTCCGCGCCTGTCTCAATGTCTACATATCTTTTTGAAGGAATGATTGGGTGCGGGCAAATAACCTCGAGCCCGTTGCGGTCTTCTATACAAATCCTGTCCCCGTCGGCCACGTACTTTCCGGCTCGCAGCGCTATCGGCTGTCCATCGAAAGCGAAGACTTTTTCGCCGTCTCCATGCGATGGCTCCGCCGTCCGCCTTGCCTGCATTTTGTCCTTCAGGATGGTTCTGACCATGCGGATCGGCACTCCGCATTGCTGGGCGCGCTTTTCGAAAAGCTGTTCAAACCTTGCCTTGACTTCTGGTGCTGTGGCGACATCTGCCAGCAATGTATACGGCTCGTCGCCCTCCACAAAGTCAGAATAAGTAAACTCACTCAACGCAACCTTGAAAGCCTGCATTGCCTCTTGGCTGATCCCTTTATCTTGGGTCATAGTGAATCCTCCGCATTTCAAGTTCTGTTAGCCATTCCCTGTAAATCTCACGTTCCCTGACCGCTTTACAAAATGCCTCTGGATATGGTTCGTCTGGCAACTGTGGAGAATTGTCTCTCGCTGTCCGCTCCGCATTGATCCACCTATCAAATATAGCCCAATATTCCGCGTCTAAGGCCCTTTTAGCGCGTTCTTCACGCTCCCGTGATAACTTCCTCATGCTTGACTTAATCGCCGCCAGAAGGCCATCAGACGCCCCGGAATTGCTATCCGTAAAAATACCAAGATTAAAGTCTCTGTCCATCTGCCGCAAAGTATCTTTGAATCCCAGCCCATAATGCAAGCTCGCCAAGTTGATAACGTCGCCGCCCTTGTGGCATCCGAAACAGCACCATCCACGGTCTCCCTTGTAGATCTTCAAGCTTGCGTCATTGTCTCCATGAAACGGGCACACGGCGAACCCCGCCCGGTTAACTGATAGCCCCATAAAATCAGCAAACTGCCTACAAGTTACACGGCTCTTGATAATCTCCGCAGCGTCAATCATGGCATGATCCCCTCGGCCAGATACTCAACTATGATTCGGCCCGTGTCTCTGCTATCACAAAACCGGAATTTAACTCCATACTTGATGGTCATCGTCAGCATGGCTCGCTTTAAGGTTTCGCCCTTGACCGCCGTTAAAGACCTGCCGCGCGAATCCCTCGGTGCCGTCCAGTTGATAAGCCCGCCCTCTGGTAGTTTTTCCTCAATCAACACAAGCAGCTTTATGCCTGCATCCTGTGCTTTACTGCACTCTCTCTGGAACCGGTCGTGATCTTTGCTCATAATATCTTTGGCAATTTCCAGCACGTCCTGCTTGGTGTCCACTACTCGGCTCTGGTCGTTAGCAACTGCATAATCGCCAACGTACAAGCAGCACCGCTCAACAGCGATCCCCTTTGACTTGAAGTAAGCATCAATGTTCTTGTGCTTGCCCTCCTGCTGTCTGGTATCTTCAAGAATAACCATCAAGCCCTCCCCTCTGACAGAACGACGGCGGCAACAAGAATATCCGTTGCCGCCGTCGCTATCAATCAAAACGGCAGATCCTCTGCTGAACCGTCATCACCGGTGTCGGCCACCGCTGCAGATGCGCAGTACGCCTGCCATTTCTGCCGCTGCGCCTCTTTCAGCTCCCGCTTTTTCACGGGCTTGACGGTGCCTGCCTTGACTTCCCTCACACTCTCAAGCTTGCAGATTTCCGTGGTGTTGCAAAGCCTGATCCCCTGCATATCTTCCATGAGAAAGTCTGCTTCCCTGACCGAGAACCCAACCTTCAGACCCTTGAGCTTGGTTTCGTCAAAATCCCACTTGTACCCGGGATTAGAATCCTCAAGCGCCCACGCCACGCCCTGCAGAATGCGCTTGTTCATCGCCTCGTATTGATCCCCTTTCTGCGGAATAGTGATCCGCAGAACACCCCGGAAACGCGCAGGATAGGATCCGCCCTGCGCCGCCGTGTAAGCCTTGACGAAGTGGTCTGTGTGGTCGCCCTCGGCCACGTCGAGCTGCAGGATCAGCCTGCTCCGCTCAACTCCGCCGATAAGCTGGTTCTCTACCTTCGCCCCGAGAACCTTGCCCACGTAAGCACCTGCCGGAAGGTTCGCCGTTGCCACGTCTTTCTGGGGCGCAAAGTCCCCGCCGTAGTTAATCATTCGCCTGTTCCCCCTTCTGAATCTGGATTCCGTAGTATTCCCTGATAGCATCATCCACGGCCTTGAGGTCGTTGGGAATCTGCATCTCGGCAAACATACCAATCGGCGACTTCACGGTGTCCATGCCGCTGTTCTGAGTGTAGAACGTGTATTGGCCATCCTCAACGTGAGTCTTCAGCACAATAGTGAACAGCCCTTCAACGGTGATCTTCTCATCCAGCAGCTTGCCGATGGTCTTGACCTTCTCAAAACCGTTCTGGTCACGCTCGAGGTGACTGAGGAAGTATACGATCCTGTCCGCAGGCAAGTCTCTGCTGACCGTCTCCGCAATGAGGCTCCAGTAATCTTTGGCGATGTCAGTAAACTTCTGGTATCCCATCTCGCCTGACCTGCGCATAAACGCATTCGCCAGCAAATACTGGGCGTCATCCACCGCCGCGCTGGGCGTCTGCATCCCCTTGAGCGCCCGCACAATCGCCGGATACTGGTCCGTTGAGATCATGCCAAGGTCTGACCGAAAAGGCAACGGCTTCCCGGCAACGTTTATAACAGCAATCTCCCCGCGCTTGAAGTTGCGCAAGCTGGCACTTTTTCCCGTGCCGCTCTCCCCGAGAATCAAAACCGGTATAGCCATTCAAGCGTCCCCCTTAACCCTAACAACAAACTCCGGTTCCACCGTTTCAACCGTCACCGCGTCACACACCAGCCCCGTCTCTTGGTCGCAGATAATGCCATCCGCCGCCTCGACGAGACGCTTTTTCAGCTTCTGCCAGTCGATGGCCTCCGTGGTCTTGATCAGGTCGGTCATTCCGTTCTGCCGCGCCCACGCCAAGAGCTGGTCGTTATCATGGTTCCACACCTTGCGCTTGGCCTTCAGAACAAGGTCGCCTGAAGGCAGGCTGTACTTCTCCTGCGTGGCCGTCGCCTTGTGCGGTACGGTCTCGAAGTACTCCGCAAGCTTGCCGCGCATGGTCTCCACGGTGTACTGGGTCTTTTTCCTGACCTGCTCAATCATGCCGAGGTAGAACGTCTCCCAGCGATCCAGCTCCGCCTCCGCTTCAGCGATCTTGGCCATCGCCCAATCGGCCTGCTGGTCGTTTTCGATCCGCCACGGGGACGGCTCGCCGCCGTCCCCAGTCTCCATGAAAAGCTCATCAGTCATCGGTCTTCACCTCCGCATGAGGAAGCCTGCGCTCGAACTCCTCAATGGCTTCGACGTGGTTCAACATGTACGCGCCGCAGTAGGGGCAAAACCGCGTGGGCCTGTCATAGCAACCATGTACACAAGCAGTGCAGGTACCCCAGATGGCATTCTCTTCAAACATCCACAGACCAAACTCGTGGCGCTCAGTCGGCTCGCCCTTCAGTCCCGGAATCATCATGGTTCTTCAGTCCTCGCTTTCCTATTTTCTCCCGTTGAGTTAACATTTCCGTCGGCAACCTGTCCATAATGAAAGCATTCAGGCTTTTTCCTTCTGCCTGCGCAGCCCGTTTGAGCGCGTCACGGCTCCCTCGTGGAACCAGCAGTTGAATGCGGTCGTAGTTCTGCCGAGCATACCAGTTGTGGTACTCGTAATCGCTCACCTTTTGACCTCCCCTCAATGAATCCGGTGTAATAGCCATACATCACAAGCACCTCCGTTCCCCTTTATCTGAGCAACCAAGCCGCGAGTAACGCGCTCCAGAACACCAGTCCTGTGAGCACAATTCCCGCGGTCTCGGCCGCCTCTTGGCTTCTGAACCAAGGGCGGCCGTGCCGCCGTCTATACATCAGGCATCCCCCTTCACAGGCATCGGCTCCACCTGAGAGCTTGCGAACCAGAAGGCATCCTTCAGGAACATGCGGCCCTTGTCAACCGTCTGCGTGGTGCCATCCTCGGCCTCGACTTCAACGGTCTTGCTGCGGTGCTTCCAGACTGCGAACTTGGCGACAGCATGCTCACCCTTGCGAACCTTGAAGCCGAGCTGCTTCCAGTGAGCGAACGTGTGGATTTCCTCAATCTCGGGAATCTCTTCGCCATCGAGGCCCTCCAGCATACGCCCAGTACCTTTGATGAGGCCCGCCTGATAAAGCGCAACCCTGTGCAGCATAATGATCTCAGCGTTAGTCATGGTCTTGCCCGTCCTTTCTGCCGTTCCCCGTTCCCGTACCGCTCCGGTACGATTGGATTGTATCACCTTCAGCTATCTTTGTCAATACCTTTTGCAACGTTTTGAGCAATATTTTTTGCGATCCGCGTAGCCCACCGGTTGAGCTTTTTCCACGACAGCATGTCCATCCTCTCAAAATCAAGCCCGGTCACACAAGCGCAGCAAGCATTCACGTCTGCGAGTTCCTCATTGAGCATGGTTTTCGCCTGCTGAACAGTCAACGGTGTAGGATTGGTCCCCTTCATCGCCCTTGCAAGCTTCAGCGCGGCCTGAGCCGCCTCTGTCAATTCCTCTGCCAACTGACACAGGATTTCCGGCTGATCCAGTATATAAGCGATATATTCGGCACACTTGTAGGAATCCATACTTTCACCCCTCCGCAAACGGGCATCCAGCGCCGTTTTCGTCAAAGTCGTACGGGAACACCTCTTGAATGGTTCTATATAGCTGACAATGCCGTTTGGCATCCTTTTGTGCAATGCCGCAACCGAAGCACGTTATATTTGTGGCCGCCTTACACAGATCAACTATTTTCTGATCTGAAACATACATATAGTCATCCTGAGACTGTCCTACAACGCCCTGAGTTTTGACCTCACAAACGGTATGCTCCAGATCTTTTTTCATCTGCATGAGCTTTTTCGTGGGGACCGTCCGCAGCACTTCCTCCAGAACCCGCTCTGACAGCTTGACCAAGCACCGCAAGTCTCGCCATCCGTATTTGATCCCACGGCACCGCCGTTCCAACTCGCCATGATACAACTCAAGCGCATTCACAGCCCCGTAGATTGCTCTCAGGGCCGTGTATTCACGCCCTGACAATGCAATCCTACCATCTGCATCTGGCCGTCTGTATTCGACGTTAGACGCCATAGAATCACCGCCTCCCAAACCAGTCATACAATGCCGCCGCAAGCCCAAACAAGCACACAAGCCCGCATATAACAGCCAGTATGGTAATGCCTGCATCAACGTTCATAAGTGAACCCCTCCCTTTTTCTTTAATTCGCGGATTCTTTTGATAAACTCCGCGCCCGACCTCTTTGAACAGAACAGCTTGAACCGCTCACTCAGGAAAAATTCCTCGAGTGCTTCCCGCTCACTGTCTGCAAAATCACGCTGCCGCATGATCCGGGTCTCCCAGTACTCGCTTGCCGGACTTTTGCTCCCTCTGAATCCCCGGTCGTCGCCGTCGAACGGTTCGCACAATCGGTAGTAATCCCTGCAGGCCTGCATGACAACCGCCGCCATCAGCCGGTCAACAGCGTCTTGGTCGAGTCTGAGCTCCTCCATCAAAATGCCCCCCCTACAATCACCACCACCACAAACAGGAACAGAAAGATGTTATAAAACATCTGGCACCAGAACGTGTTATCCGGCATCTCGTGGCGCTTCTCCAGCGCCCTGACCCTCTCTTGTAGCCGGATAATTTCCTCAATCAAGTCGTCGAACTCGTCAGCCTCAACGCTGGTGATCTCAGTCCAGTCTTGCTTGTCCATCTGTCAAACCTCCATTGTAGTCTGTGTTTGGTCGCAATCAACGTCAAGTGGCCATTGGACAAAATTCCCTTTGTTGACCTTGTTAGCGTATACGCCCAAAGCGAAGTATAACGCGCTTGTCAGCTCTTGAGCGAAAACGCTGTCTTTATACTCGGCGAAGTCTCGCTCAATGTCTCGCAATATCGCTTGGAAATACGGTGACAACTCCGCGCCCCCTGTCACTTGAGGCGGTGTTTCGTATTTCTCCCAGAGCCTGTACAAGCGAGCCATGATTTCCCGGTTCGCTGGATCCTTCAATCGTTACACCCCCGCAAACATCAGTAACTTTTTTGTATCATCGAGAACCGTTGAGAATCAACGCTTTGAGATACAATGTTACAATGTTACAATGTTACATATACCATATGTATATACTGCACGAAAGAATTATTTTTCTTTTCATGCTGCTATCACTCTCCCCTTAATTGTAACTGTAACTTGTAACGTTAGTCACGCAAGTTCTCACCGTACGGCCAGTACTGATAGCCCGTCCACATTAGATCATTCAGCGTTGTCACCAAGCTGTAGTGCACATACTCGGCTTCTGCGTAGTCTGAAGCTCCCTTGTGGGCCACACAGCCGTAAGTGCTGTGCAGCGTCCACGTTTTTCCATCATCAACGCTGGTCTGCAAATCGTAGGCATCCCAGACGCTATTGTACAGGATCCGAACCCAGTGCTTCATTTCCAGTCCCCCGTTCCTCTGTCTCTGCGTCTGCCGGGGACCTGCCGCCCCGGCTCGGCTTGTCTGTCAGGCTTCGGCATTCTCCGCCTGCATTTCCCGCCACAGCTCGGTTGCCGTGGCATCCATTTTGTCAAGGCTGATCTCGCCAGCCTTGAGCATGTCCAAGGCAAGGTTGATGGCGTCCGCGTAAGTCCACTTCATTGTAAGTGCCTCCCTTTCAAGCTTTCCTGTCTGCCGTGTACCTTATTGGTACAAGACAATAGTACCATAACCGGATATATTTGTCAATACTTTTGTAATGTAAATTCTGTCCAGATAACGCCCATTCTTGACAATGTAAAATCTGTGACAGATTTGTCCATACAAAATAGTGCAAATTCGCAGCAAGCCCCCTCTCGCGTCTCAAATGAATATTCCCCCACGTAAAAATTGAGGCCCGAGAAAACCCGTTAGAACGTCAAGAATCGCCCATGTCAAAAAATTCCTGCGAAAAAGCCGCGTAGAAACGCTTTAGACGCCAAGAAAAAACCGCCACCCCTGCTGGATGACGGAAAATTGCCAATAGTTCCCTGTTTGTTAACTTGTTGACAATTTTTTGAGAACACCGTTGTACAGGCGAGCATTTATAACCTTGACCGTGGACATTAGCTCGTCAATCGTAGGCCAGACGTCAGCCTGATTCATACCATCAATGAGTTTAGCAAATTCGCTGTCACCTTCATAATGGACAGTCTCGCTGCCCGGCCCAGCGAATGAATACCCCATATGGTTGCCGTCCGCCTTGGCTTTGTCTCTATCCTCTGTCTTTTCTTCGAGGTGGTCAAGTATAGTGTAAAATGCTGCCAGCTTTATAGCGGTGTTCGCATTTGGCGAGCGTGTGCCTTGACACTCCGCGATAGCCTCAAGCAAGTCTTGCTTGGTGATCAAGGCAGCATCTCCCCTTTACATCTGCCGAATCTGATTGGCAAGCTGCTGGATCTGCTGCCGAATCTGGTCGTTAGGCGCGTCCTGCATCATGTCATCGAGCTGGTTCGCCATTTCTTCCGGATCCCCGCCGCGAGAATAGCGTCCCATACTGTCACGCCGAGCGCCCTGCCCCCGTCCCCGGGCGTAACTGCCAGCGCCGCCACCGTCGCGGGAGTAATAACCGCCATTTCTGGAATACCGCCCGCCTTGGTTGCCGTTATCATAGGAATATCTGCCGCCCTGACCGCCTCCGCGCTGGGAGTAGTCGCCCTCCATCTCGTAGGACTCAATGATCTTACAAATATTCTTGACGGCGTGTGCCAGCCTGTCAATGACCTCCAGACTACCAGCTGTCATTTCCTGCCTGCTATAGTCCTCAAGCTCCTTAACAAGCTTTTCCTTAAGCTCGTAAAGCTCGTGCATTGTCTCCACCTCCCTTCAGCTACGCAATCCGCGCAATAGTCAGGTTCGCATTCTGCACCTCTATTATAGGCGCTGGCGTCACCGTGGGATCCATAGTCGCCGGAACCGCGTCAACCCCAAGACTGAAGCAACAGCAACGCGGCACCTTTATAATCGCGGTGCTGGTTATGTTCCCATAATCGCCCACAGCCGCAGGTGTGAATATCGCTCTGCTTGTCAAGCGAGGCTCCCCGTTGACGGTCAACGCAACGGCAATCGGCGTAACGGTACCGCCGTCCGGAATCGCTATGTTCGCATTGAACGTCACTTGGTAATGAGCGTAACAGTTACAACGGTTTCCATTACCATTGGCACCTCGCAGAATAAAATTCCCTGTTTCATCCTCATGGTACACATAGCCCTTACTACAGGGAATAGATGCACGGAACAGGACGGGACCGTTCAAGGCCACTTCCTGAACCTCATTGTACAAGAACTCGCAAGCCATGCCAATTCCCCCTCAGCCGTTGCAACCGCAGCCGCAACCGTTATTACCGGGGCAAGTAAATATCGGCTGCATACCATACACAGGCATAGTAGGCACCGGGCAATCCCTCATGCGCTGGTAAAGCGCGTCAACCTCCGCAACCTGACCGCGCTGGATCTGTGCCGTCTGAGCGATCTGAGACGCCTGAAGATTCGCCATATTGAGCGCATTCTGCAGCTCGGCAATACGCTCATTCTTGGCATCAATCTTGTCAGCACAAAGCTGATCCAGAATGCGCTGGACGCCTGCCGTCTGATTGGCTATAACGTCCCTGATCCCATCGCTGATAGCTGCCCGGTCCGCGCAGTTCTCCGTAGCAATAGTGTACTTCAGATCCGCACTCGCAAGACGGTTCTCGCAGCAGCAATCAGCGAACTGAGTGCCAAGCTGATTGAATCCCTGCGCCATCGCAGTCTGCGCGGCAAAGGCCTGATTCATATTGGCCATCTGCCGGCCATTGGCGGCGATTTCTGCCTGCGCAAAGCCGTTGGCCACACCCTGCTGGACGCCAGCGAACCCATTGCACAGCGACTGCTGAACGCCTGCAAACCCCTGATTGACGGTGTTCTGCATATCGCAACAACAACCGCAAAGCTGAGTGGACAGCGCGTTGAGACCAGCCTGAATGCTGTTCACACCGCCCATAACCGCAGCCTGATCGAAGCCACGCTGAACGTTCCCGCCGCCGTTGCCATCGGTGACAATGATCGGCTGACCGCCGCCACCGCCCCAAGTGCCGCCGTTCCCGTTCATGCCCAAGTTGCCGGACGCGAGCAGGATAAACAGCAGGATAAGCCACCAGCTGTTGCCCTGATCCAAGCCGCCATTGCCACCGCCGCCCTGATAGACGGGATACGGCATGCCGCCATAGCCGGTCGGTCCGACAAGCATCGTGGCCGGTATGCCACCGCTGCCGTTTTCATCGGTAAGAGCCATAATAAATCCCTCCCATTAGATATTCTACAATCCGCCTATGCGCAATCAGCGAGTTGTATTTACCTCGTGCCGCTCATTATCTTTTGAAGCTGGTTCGCAAGCTGCACCGCTTGATTATACTGAGCCTGAGTGATCCGCCCAGTATTAAGCATCTGTTGCACCTGCTGCCTCGGGTCTCCCGTGAACCCCTGCCGAAACTGTTGGAACTGCTGAATGAGGTTCCCGATAGGACCACCCACGTTTGGCATGTTTCCGCCAAGCATGTTAAACAACGGATTCATCTGTCAACCCCTCCGCCGGTTTCTTCCGCCCTGCATTTCTCGCCGCCAGCTTGCCCTCTAAGGCGTCGATTCGCTGGGCCAAAGTGTTTATCTCTTCCCGCGTCGCAAACGTCTCAGAACCGCCCGTAGACGCCAAAGGAACACCGTTCTGAGGCATTCCCCTGATTGTATAATCAAGTGTCTTGATGGACGGTATTCCCATCTGATCAGCGCTCTTTAGATAAATCGTCTGCCGCTCGCTATCCCACAGCTCCACCGTGGTTCCGGGCGCTACCAGATACGACTTAGCTCCTGATTCACCTTGTACCCAGATAAAACTGCTGCTCGGCTGCGGATTTCCTGCTGCCTGCTGCTGCGGCATCTGCGGCACTTGCTGCTGCGGCTGCTGATTCCCCGCATACGGCAACTGCGGATAATACACCTGTGCTGGCTGATAGCCTACCGGAAAATAGGAATTGTATGGCATTGTCAATTATCCCCTTTATGCCAGTAATACTGCGGAATCTCTTGACTGCTATCCCATGAATCGTACAGGATCCCATCCACGACGGTTGCAACGTGGTTCCCGAATCCCAATACGTAAACGCCCTTCGGATGGTCATGACAGAAACGCTCTGCCGTGTAATAATCCGGACAATCCGGGCAATCAACGTTGGCCCGTTGGAACCCGTTTTGCCGTAACACACTCCCCCAAACAGAATTGCTTGACGGCATATCCCCCATCGCAAACCCATTGGCCGCAATCATGGCATATGCCTTTTCCCAACTAATACCTAAAGCTTTAGCGATTGCACGGACTGCGCAATCGCCAACGCTCCGGCCTGCCGGGTTGGGATTGTACTTTTCCCAACTCATTTCAGGTCATCCTCAGTATTATCTTTCCCTGTCTGCATGATCTGCTTGAGCGTGTCAAGATCGCCCTTGGTCATGGGATCCGTATGCAGCACAATCGGGCTGTCATTGCCCGCGCTCGCCGCGTCTGCCAGCCCTTCGCCTATGATGTACGCCACGACAGACGCGCCAGACATGATCAGCGCCGCAACCTGCGAAGCCGTGGCGTCCGTGCCGCCAAAGGCGACTATAAGCCCTGTAACAAAACCCGCCAACGCAACCCAGAACTTCCGGCTCGTCAGCTTCGACTTCCAGTCAATCATTGGAACCGCCTCCCTCTTTATTGGTCGGGCAGGATGGACTCGAACCATCGACACACGGTTTATAAGACCGTCGCTCTCGCCAACTGAGCTACTGCCCGATAAGCTGGCGGCAGGGATCGAACCTGCAACCCTCTGTTTACAGGACAGACACTCTGCCTTTGAGCTACGCCAGCTAATTACCTGCTTTTTAAGTCGCGGATGTCATGTTCCGCTTCATTCATCCGCCCTTCAAGCTGGTATGTTCTCTCGACGATGGAATTATGCCTTGCGACTTGGTCCTCCAGCCGCTTCAGCCGAAACTCAATCAGCCTTTGGCTGGTTATGATCCCGACTACACTACCAATGGCTGTCCCCGCCAATGACAACAGCGCTACAATTATGGTCTCACTCATGGGGATCCCCCTCCGCTATAAATTCGGCATCGGGGAACTCTGCGATAAGTTCTTTTACCCTTGCCCAGCTACATTTAGGAACTGTGATGGTCACCTTGTACGTTGGCTGTCCCGTTTTCGCGCTCTCGACCGCTGCCCACGTTTGAGCCCCCACGACCCCATCTGGTGTCAGCCCGTTGTCTTGCTGAAACGCCTTAACCGCCGCAATCGTCTTGGTCCCATATATGCCATCAGAATCGCCGCAGGAATATCCGAGATTGTTCAGCGCGTCTTGCAACGTCTTAACATCCGCACCTTGCGCGCCACGCCTTAGAACGCGCATAGGACGCTTAGATTCGCGTCTGATCTCAGCAATTTCTTCCGCCGTGTAAAGCCCTTTCGGAATCGCATAGTGTGTCCATGCTCCAGATAATGCTCTTTCTCGAACTTCGCCGGAACACTCCACCACTTGACCGCTTTTTACGTACAGCCCTGTGTGGACCTTTTTCTCGCCGTCTGCCTGAAACACGCAACAGACGCATTCAGGCATGTTCTCAATCTCTCCGCGCTCGAGCCAATTGCCGGTCATCCCGTATTGGCTGGTTGCGCCTTGCCCAGATATGGTAATGTCTACCTGCCGCAAACACCAATAGGTAAAACCGCGACAGTCAAACATCCGGTCTCCGTCCCATTTGCAACCGCTACAATCTTTTGCCCTGCCGCTCAAGACTTGGCACTTGCTGATTATGGTCGGGTGATCTTCCCTCGCTCTCGACTTCCGGTTCGCAGGCCTGCACAGTTCACCCCACGCGCCAAATACATAGGGGGCGCCAAGTTGCCCCCTCGCCGCAAGAATCACCCTCGCTGGCAAATCCCTCAACTCAGACACCCCCTTTCTTGAAATGATTTTAGCATGGTTCGCTCGCCGTGTCAATACTTGCCATGCAGAAAATCTGCGCCTGCTAAACCGTTTTCAAACGTCAACCTCGGCGCTGCCAATACAGGCGGTTGCTCCGCGTTAACCTTCGGTGACAGTCTCCGCTTCATGCTGCCAGACGTTACGTTCAATGGCACCCTGCTCAATGGTGCCCCACTCCACCGCGTCAAGCTCGTAGCCGTCCGCATTGGTCGCCGCACTTGCGCAGTACAGGTGATACTGGCGCTCCATCTCCTCGCGGCTGCCGAACCTGTTATTGATTGGCTGAACCTCTCCCGCCTTGGTGGTCTTCCTCTGCGCGTAGTAATGGTAATTCATGATCCCGACCTCCTTTAATTCTCAAGCGCCGCAATCCGCGCCTCGAGCGCTGCGAGTTGCGCCGCAATGCTTGTAACTGTGGTATTTGTGGAATCAATCTCCGCGCCGGCCACGATGGCCTGCGTGGCCTTGTACAGTGTGCCGTCCCGCATCAACAGCTCACCAATGGCGATATTGGTTGAAGCTGTGTCACTCTGAACGGGCGCAACGCTCGCCGCTCTTGCGCTGTCACCGCCGACCGTGAGGTCTTCCAGCGTGCAGAGCAGCACCAGATTCGTCAGCGTCGCAGCGCTGTCTTGGCGTCTCACTCTGACGCCGAGCTGTACGCCTTCCGCCGGTGGCGTGAAATCAACCCAATAATCGTCTCCGGACTCTGTGTGTGCCCCGAGATTGAGGTAATTTCCGGACTTGACCGCTCCTGCATACAGGAGTTCACCGGCAAAACTGCCGGAAATCCTGTGCATCTTAAATCTGTATGTGTGTCCGGTCACAAGCGTCATTAGCGGATTGGTAAAGGCTGAAATTGCCGGGGCGTTTCCGCCAAAAGCAGGCGCCCCGTTCAACTTAATCATGAACGGATTGCTATTCGTCGCTTTGACGACGGTGCCATTCAGAGTTACCAGCATCCCACGCCGCGTCATGGCCAGCGTCGAGGTGATGTTACCACTGTAGTCGGTGCCGTAGCCGTAATCAATCAGCCCTTCCCCCGCCAGCTCTTTTGCCACGGTCGCCTTGCTGTCCGCCGCCGTCGCCAGCGCGTCAACTGCCGCAATCGCGTCCCCGGCGGCCTTGGCGTCCGCAGGCTCGCCCGCGATGGCAAGCGTTGTATCCGTCGCGGCGATGGTGTAGGTGTCCGTCAGCCCGGGAAACTGAAGGCTCCTGAGCGGTTTAGTCGCCATTGCTCACCGCCTCCTCTCCCTGTGTGATTGTCACGTTGCCCTCGCCGTCATCGGTGCAGACAATCTCGCCGTCGAGCTCCACAGATTCCTTGCCTGCCGTCTGCCCCATGATATAGCTTGCCAAGTCAAAGCTCATTTCCAGGCCCTCCACATCTGATTTTCCGCGTCGTACAGGTACAGCGTCGCCGTGTCCATCTCCATGAGCTTGGACCCGTTCAGTACACCTTCCGTCGGCTTTTTGTCTGTACTCAGGCACACACCCTCGTAGTATGTGGCCTTGCCGAAGTTCCCTCTTGCCTCTGCCCAAGTGACCACGTACAAACACCCCTTTCTTAGCTGATGGTTATGTTTCCGTCCCCATCATCAACAAAAGTCAAACCGAGATTCGCCAGCGCTTGCGCTTTCTGCGCTGCCGTTAGGCTCTGCGCTATATCATGCCTCACCACACCAGCCGCAAGTGTCGAGTAATCCGCCGGAATGCTTCTCCGGGCCGCGTCTATGTCCGCTATCAACTGCTCCACACCCGGAATTATGTCCCCTGTGTCAACTATGACCCCGGAATCCGTTCTTTGTACCGTTCCAACGCAAGCATAAATGCAGGTCGTCTCCCCGTCAACCGTCAACATGACGGCCATCTGGAACCTCCCGGGAACATTATAGCAATCTTGGTGCAACTTGACAATAGCAATTCCGTCTTCTGTGATCCGCGCATATTCAAGCGCAAGCGCTATGGTCTGACCGTCCGCCCGGAGGAACTTGGCTGTCAACGTGCCTGTAAGCGTCTCTTTTTGACCGCCTCTTGTGCAAGTGATATGGAACTCATGTCCGCCATTTTCTGACATAAAGGCAAAGCCATTGAGCCCTTCAACCTGCATCATGCGATCAAGCGGGACTTCCCGCTGTATGATTATAGCCACTCAATCGCCCCCTTTACCACTTGACAATCTGCGAGTTCGGAATGGTGCTGCCGCTGCTGACTATATACACATAATCCGACTGGGACAAAACGGGCATATACTGGCCGTTTTTCTTGATGTAAATTCTGCGGTCATCCGTTGCATTGTCTTTCAACGTGTAACGCGAGACCCGCGCGGAATACGAAGTATCGTCTACATTTACCGCAACCGTGAAACGACTACCGGTTTCTTGGTCGTCTCCATGCTCATCTTCATACATAACGTTATAAGTATAAATGCCGTTAGAAGTAATGTTATTGGATCCGCTAATTGACACAGTCGTTGAAAGTGTATTTGTGCTGCCGCTTGTTGGTCTGACCGTGTAAGTGCCGCTACTCCAACTGCCTGCAATTGTAGCAGTAGCGGCCTTATTAAAATTTACAGTCGTTCCGTCCCTTTTTGTGAGCGTCAACGTATTGCCGGAAACGCTGGCGTCTACAATCAGATTGGAAACGTCCGTGCTGCCGATGTAAACATCTGTGGCTGGCAAATAACAGGCTCCATCGCTTGGTATATCCAGTCGGTTTGTATTCATCCGCGGTGCAAAAATGCTTGTATCTGCCTCCAAATCGTCACACATAATAGTCCCGTCTGTATCAATACCACCGGCCACCGCGAGCGAACCACCAGAAACGCTCAACATGCCAGCAACGGTCGTGTCTCCTGTCAGCCGAATCTTGTCAGCGTCAATCATGGCATTGCTCCCCTGCTCATTTATCGCGAGTGCAATGCTTGCCGCCGTTACCCTGCCATTAGACCCGATACTTGAGACCACCTGCTGGACGGAATTTGACGTTAGCACTATCTGACCGTAGGCCGTTACGGTGCCTTGCTCCATTTCATCCCATTGAGTGTCAGTTGCAAGCAATCTGAAATACTCGTCGGTTTGCTCGAACTTGGTATTGTACCGCTGCAGCACCTTGACCGCGCCACCGCCGCCGCCACCGCCTCCACCTGTGACCGCTGCGATTGCTATGGTCAAGTCAGGCGTAGCATTCGCCAGTGAAAAACTGACCGCTTCCGGCTCTTTATAAGGATCCGAGTAGCGCTTATCTACAATCACGTCATCGACCACGAGATCCAGCCACGGAATCGCCACCCTGCAAACCGCGCCGACCTCGAACCGATCAATCGGCAGCCCCGTCACCTGTGACAGTTCAACGCCTGAAATGCTCACACTCACAGACGGATGGTCATGCGCATTTAGATACGCCTGCACGATGGCTTCTTTCTGCGCCTTGCTAAGGCCATCGTTAAGGCCCATAGTTTGCTCATGGACGCCGTAGCGCTGTATCTGCACACTATCCATATACCCGCCGTCCAGCCCGTCAGCATAAACGCGAGTGCACATAGAATCCGTGCTGTAGGATATATCGCACGACTTCAGATTCCGGCTTAGTCTCGCCTCACATGTAGGCTCCGTAGACCTGCGTTTAACGTCTATATGCCAGTCAACGTCGGACGCTTGCACAAACTCCATCTGGTAGCCAGGAATTGACTGCATCATCTCGACCATTGCAGTCATCGGCGAACGGTCTGTCAGATCTATATAGATCGTCTCCGTTGCCTCTACCGTGCCAACGGCCCACCTGCTATTCCCGCTCACGATAGCGCCAAGGATGTTGGCAATCGTATCTTTCATGGTATACTGCTTTTGCCCTGCTGGCGCTCTCAGTAGCGTGTCATCGAAGACGCAAGCGCCTTGCTCCATGTAGACTGACTGCTCACCGCTCGCCGCGTCCCTCGAAACGCTGGCCACTCTGCAATACATGACAGAACCGTCCGGAACTGGGACCGCAACCCAGTCCAAGACGCTAATGTCATCAACCTGCGTGAGTGTCATATTTACAGACGACACAGGCTGCAGCGTCAATGAAATAGAGCAAGCCGTGGGGTGTAGCTGCCGCGTATACCCTGACTCGTCCCATACCTTGGGCAATGTCATAGATAAGCCCCCTTCGCCTTGAAAGTACACACAGCGCTGCCGTCTGCCTCGACTGCAACCGCCACGCTACCGGGATCCGCTCGCAAGTCGTCGCTGCTTTCCGCTGTCCGCTTGTCAAGCAAGGAATTTCCTGCACCGTCCTTAATCTCCAGAATATGGTGATCTGCGGTGTAGCAAATGACAATCTTTCCGCCTGCCGCAATGCTCAAACCTTCGAGCACTATGATTGAATCCCCGCAAATGATCTCAGCCTCTGTCAGCGCTTCTGTCGCTGTGATCTCGACCTCTATATCGGACGTCCAAGACCCCGGCACGTAAAGCGTCCCCGTTTCGCCGCTGTCAACCGACGTAGTTGTCGGCGTTTCATCCTGCCAGAACGGATAATCGAACGCCTGAAACTCGACAGTCAGCACGTCTGTCCATCCAAGCACGCTGGCGACCGCAGGAAGGCGTGTTGTCTCGACCCTGATAAACTGCCCAGCCCTATCCGTGGCCTGCAAAATACCCCCCTTAGACGCCCAAGAAACGACATTCTGGACCACCCTTTGCCGCTCAACCGTACTATACGCCCGAGCGACAAAGTTAACGGTGATCTTGGCCGTGTCTATTGTCTTGACCTGTCCCGCATACTGGCCATCTCTTGCGGCTATCTTTGTTGGGTGCCTTGTAACTGTCGGCGCCTGATAAGCAATATTGGACACGTATATGCACGGGTCTATGGAACTCAACGCCACCCCATTAAGCCACACGTCATATCGGCTTGTCATATGCTCACCCGCCTTGATCTCTGGGCATCGTAGATGTTACGGCTGACCCGCGCGGTTATCAGATTGCCCACAGCCTTACCGTCAAGGTTTACCTGTATCTCCGCAACCGCCGCCGCGACAGCGTCCGAGACTGCACTATAGAGCGCCTGAGCGTTTATGCCGTTGTTATTCTGCCGCCACTCGCGCCCCTGATTCTGATTCAGCACCGCCTCGCCTCTGTGAAGCAATGCAGGATAGTCGTCATACGGCACATAACTCAGTCCCTTTGCATGTCCCATCATAAACGATGGCATACTGACATACCACGGGAGTGAACCGGTTTTCTGTGTGGTCGGGTCTTGCTTGTATGGCGTTCCGCCCGCACCGCTGACCCCGCCAAACGAAGCAGTGAAAGACAAATGCAATTTTGGCAGCACCTTTTCTTTCCACCAAGTAGTTATTGCATCAATGGCGTCTTTTATTGCACCGCCTATAACGCTTACAGGCGCTTCCAAGAATTGAGCGATTCCGTCCTTTATGCCCGGCTTCCCGTCTGTACCTCTCCACCATTCCTTTATGCTTTTAATGGCGTTAGTGGCTGCTTGCCCTATGACCGAAACAGGGGCCTCAAGAAAACTGGCTATGCCTGCTTTTACTCCGCTGTTTCCGTCGCTGCCTTCCCACCATTGTTTTACGTTTGAAAGTGCTGTTGCTATCGACCCACCAACGACAGAAACCGGAGCTTGCAATATTTTGCTGATTTCACCAGTTATGCCGGTCCACCACGTTGTGGCTGTACTTTCTATGTCCTCCCATTTCGGCCAAGCTATCGCTCCATCATCGCGCTTGCCGAATATGAAAGCCCCAACCGTATTTACAGCACCAGACAGTCCGTCTCTGATTCCTGTCAAGGCAGTATCAGCCGCGTTCTGTACATCTGCCCAAGTTGGCCATTTTATGGATCCATCGTCTCGTTTCCCGAAGATAAAAGCCCCAACTGTATCAACTGCAGTATTAAGTCCGTCTCTGATCCCTTCAAGTGCACTCTGTGCAGCCCCACTTATAGTTTCCCAATTCGGCCATGCAATAGATCCATCATCACGCTTGCCAAACACAAACGCCCCGGCTGTGTCTACCGCCGTTGCGAGCCCGTCTCTAATTCCTGTAAGAGCTGCATCGGCCGCTGCAGTGACATCATCCCAAGTCGGCCATTTGACAGAACCGTCATCTCTTGCGCCGAAAACGAACTTCCCAATATTGGTGACAGCCGTTTCCAATCCGCTTTTGATTCCCGACAGCGCAGAATTTGCCGCCGTTTCAAGATCTGACCATTCTGGCCATTTGACAGCCCCGTCTTCTCTCTCGCCAAAGATGAATTTTCCAATGCTCGAAACAGCAGATGCAAGGCCGTCCCTGATTCCGGTCAATGCGGCATTCGCAGCCGTCTCAACGTCTGACCACTCTGGCCATTTAACCGAGCCGTCTTCTCTTGCGCCGAATATGAATTTACCAATATTTGTGACTGCACCAGCCAATCCGTCTCTGATCCCCTTGAGCGCCGTCTCTGCCGCCTTGGAAACATCATCCCACGTGGGCCAGTTTACAGCGCCGTCGTCTCTTGCTCCGAATATAAATTTCCCGAGCGAAGTTACGAACCCATTGAGACCGTTTACTATTCCTTGCCATGCGGAAGACGCTGCGTCACTAAGATCATCCCACGTCGGCCAATCAACAGAACCGTCGTCTCTCTCTCCGAAAATAAATTTTCCAATGCTTGTGACGAGCCCGCTTAACCCGGTTTTAATCCCCTGCCAAGCATTCTTGGCCGATTCTTCGACGTCGGACCACGTTGGCCATTTCACAGAACCATCATCCCGTGAACCGAAAATAAATTTTCCAATCGAAGTTACAAACGTTTCCAGACCAGAAACTATGCCTTTCCACGCTGTTTCCGCTGCAGTCTTTACGTCTTCCCATGTAGGCCAGTCAATCGCTCCATCATCTCGAACACCAAACACAAACGCGCCAAGTGCTGTGAAAAGGCCGGCAACGCCATCGCGGATGCCTTTCCACGCTGTCTCCGCAAGCGTTTGGATATCTTCCCATTTGGGCCAGTCTATCGAGCTGTCATCTCTTGCACCGAAGATGAATTTTCCAATATCTGTGACAAGCCCTTCAAGCCCTGTGACAATGCCGTTCCATGCTTCTCTGGCAGCAGATCCTATATCTGTCCACGTCGGCCATTTAATAGCTCCGTCATCTCTCGCACCAAATACAAATTTCCCGAGTGAAGTGACAAAACCCTCCAAGCCTTGTTTAATGCCATTCCATGCAGTAATTGCGCTTTGCCTCAGTTCACTCCATGTCGGCCACTTTACGGAACCGTCATCTCTCGCACCGAAGATAAACTTTCCAAGCGTTGTAACAAGCCCTGAGAGCCCGACTTGTATTCCAGTCCACGCAGTCTGCGCGAACGTTCCCACGTCTGCCCATGTGGGCCAATCGACAGCACCATCATCCCGAACGCCGAACACAAAAGCGCCGAGTGAAACGGCAAGATCCTCGAGTCCTTTCTTGATTGCGCTCCATGCCTTGCTTGCGGCATCTGACACTTCATCCCAAGACGGAAATTCTATCTTGTCAAGGTGCGGAATGTTCAACCCGAAAACTGAATTGATGGTGTCCACAATGCCATTGCCAAACGTCAGACCGAGATTGATGAATCCATCAAGCAAGGACTTGCCAATTTGAGGCAACTTCGCAACCAGCTTCGGCATTGCCTTGACTAAACCATCCGCCAAACCGGTAACGATGGAAACCGCCAAGTCTACAATTTTGTCCGCGTTTTCAAACAGCCCTGCGGCAACGTCTACAATCGTATCAACCAAGCCGGGCACGAGGTTCTCCAGCTCCTCAGTAATGACCGAGAAAACCTCGCTCCAGTCGCCTGTTTTGAACGCTGCCATAACCGCATTGGAAACGCGCCCGAGGGCATTAGACGCCGCTATAAGGCCCTTTGTGAACGTCGGCAACATCTGTCCGCCGAATTTCTGCTTTAGCGCCGTCCACGTCTTATTGAGATCATCAAGCGCGTCCCCGAATCCGACTGCGGCATCCACGTCATCATCAGACATGATTAGCCCCAGATCATGCGCTCGCTGCCGCAATTCATCAACCGAATCAGCCGATGAATTGAGCAACGGCATGAGCGATTGCGCGTTTCGGCCAAGCAATTGCATTGCCAGCCTTGACTTTTCCGCGCCCTCCGGCATTCCCTGAAGCGCCTTTACAATCTCCTCGAATTGGTCCTCGGGAGACAAGCTCTGCAAATGCGCTGCTGACAATCCGAGCCTCGACAGGCTTGCTGCCGTGTCCGCCGAGTTGTCCATGATTGACTTGTTCAGAACGCGCATGGTACTGCCGAGCGAATCAATGGACGCGCCACTTTGGCTGAGAATATAGTCCCATTCCTGAAACGCCTTGCGGCTTAATCCCAACGCCTGAGACTGCTTGTCTATCCTGTCCCCTGCTTCGCTTGTGGACTTCGCAAGCCCCCAGACAGCGTCCGCCGCTTTCTTGATCCCGACCGCTATGCCAAGGCCTTTCAGTACTTTCTTGGCCTTTTCAAAATACCCGCCGAGATTCTCTGCTAAGGTCTTGCCGCTGCTGTCCGCGTCCTTTACATCCTGATTATATTCGGACTTGTCAAGAACCAACTTAGCCGCCACAGAAAACAACTCAAGCATGCTCTGTCTCCCCCCTTTCTGCCAGCCGCTCAATCAACCCGGTCACGATGGTCTCTGCTGAACGGATATCTTTCTTCCGCTGTTCCATATACTCAGAAAACTCCGGCATCGGATACCCGTCTCCACCGACCAGACGACCGATAGACCACAGCACCGTGGCGATATAGTCTTGCCTTTTCTGTCGCTCTCTTTCTTCTCTCAACACGGCTACAAGGTGTCTTTTCCCGTGCCACCCATTACGCGCAACCGCAAGGACCACCTTGTAGGCTTCCTCTTGCGGAATTACTTCAAGGATCCGAAAAAATCCACGAGGTCACCGTCCCAGCTGTCCCTGACATCCTTAATGGTTTCAGTGATTCGCTGCTCCGCCACTTCATCAACGGTCTTGCCAGCAAGCGCCGCCACAATTTCGAAGACGTCCGACCTGTGATCCTTAAGCAGGACCGTCACAACCATGGTTACGTGATCCGCAATGAATTTGAGCGGAGAAATGGCATTGTCATTTGCCAGCGTCTCAATCATCTTCATAACACCTTCGTCATGAATAATGCTGGATGCAGGCTCCGCCAGTCTCACAAGCACGTCCGCCGCCTGAGCCGTGGTCATCTGAGAAATCTTCATCTGCTGTGAACCCCTTTCAAATAATTAGGCGAGGCAGGACTTTCCCTGCCCCGCCGTCAATGCTGGGTACTTAAGTGCCGCCGCCGCCGCCGCCGCCGCCACCGCCGCTCGTGGGCTTGTCAAGGAAAATAACCTCGAAAGGCGCGTAGTCATAATCCTCGACCGTGGCCTGATAGGCATGGAACTCGAACGGAATGGTGCCCTCGCCCTTATCGCTAAACGTGAGGGACAACCCATTATTATTCAGCGCATTCTTCAGCGCAATCAGGATCAGACCGCCGTCACTCTTGTCTCCAACCCAGATCAGCGAGTCAATATAATCGCTGTCCTGAATCGCGGTGTGCATCTTGACCGTAGTCTTCTGGCCGCTTGTGACAGCCTCGCCCGTCGCCATTATCTTGGCCATAATCTCAGGCCGAATCTCGACCAGCGTACCGCTGAGCTGAGCGTCAACGCTGTCCACGAAAGCCCCATTGCGGAACCGATAGCGCTTGCCGTCAACGTCCGGCTCTCTGATCTCGCTGGTGACCGTAAACGACCCGCCGCCGCGCGTGGCGCCCAGCAGCTTTGTGTCATCTGCAAGCGCAGTAGCAAGCGCTGTCCGCAGCGCCGTCGCATCCGTATACTCGGAATAAGCGAACCCAATCAGGAACGCGCCCGCATTGAGCTGGAGATTCTGAAAGGTCTCTGTGCGGCACGGTGTAACCATCCCCGCAACTGCCATGGCTCTCTACCCCCTTCAAAGATGGTAAGAATTGATCTGCATACTAATATAGGCATATGAGTTCTCTGGATTCGCGTCCCGCATAATCTGCACCGTAGGGCCGCGCAAGACCACGCTGCCGCCGTCGCAATCAATCTTGACTGCATCCCTTGCCGCGAACGCGGACAGGATCTGGTCTACCTTTTCCAGCAATGCCCTGTTACCAGTCGTCCTGTACCAAACCCGCGCATAATGAGTCAAGGGCTGAAACGGCTCCGTCTCGACGAGGTTGTAAGTGATGTACGGCACCTGCGCGTCCGTCGGAACCGTTCCTTCTGTGTATGCAGGAAGGCCGAAGCTTGACCAGAACTCATACAATGCCCGCGCTGTATTTGTCAAGTAAGCTCCCACCCTTCGGCGCTCACCTGTCCGATTTGGAAACTGGCAACGTTGGGTGTCTCGCTGTCCTTAATATTGCTGGTGACGCGGAACGTTTTGCCATCGCTCGACCGCCGGAAAACGTCGTGGAACTGCAACGGCAATCCCTTTGTGACTGTCACGGTGTACAACTCTGTGACGCCCTGCTTTTCCGCAACTCGGGCCGCGAGGCTGCTGTCCTTTATGACCGCCGCTTGGAAGCTTGCGCCCTCTGTCCACTCATAAGTGAAGCCGCCCAGACCGTCCGGAACCGTGCGCCTGTCCAGCATCACGCAGTCTTCCATCATCGTATCAATCAAAGACATCGAGGACCCCTCCAGATGCTCAAGAAATACGCCTGTAGGCGTTTAGGCGCGCCCTGTAAACGTCCTGCCAACTCAACGCGCCGCCCGCGTTAGAACCGCTGCCAGACGCCTTGGAATACGAATACCCGCCGAAGCTCTCCGACTGATACGGCGTTTCAAGGACTGCCTGATTTTTGGCCTGCCACGTCTTTATTTCGCTCAGAATGTCAAGAAACGCGACGGGAACTGCCATTGCTGTAATTGTGCCCGTAAACGTTTCATCCGCCATAGCGACGCTGGTATCGCCATCATCGTTATAAATAGCGTCGCTTTTGTACGTATAAATCCCATCATTCAAAGCAGACCCGCAAACCTTGAACCTCTGTCCCGGCGCAACGAGTGAATCCAGATCGTCTATTCTGCCGTCCTCTACATTGAACGTGCCGGTATAAATGGCATGCTCAAAGTAATTATGCACATAATTGCAGACGTCAGTCAGCATTCTTCTTCACTCGCTTTCTGGCCCGTTCTTCTGCTACTTCCTCAATCAACGGAAATCCGCAACGGTTGGCATCAGTAGCCAACTCCCTGATCCGCTTATCCGTTGCGGTTGCCCCGTCCCGAGGGAACACATCCCCCGGGACGTATTTGTGACAACCGTCATTGAGATCGTAGAACTCTGCTATGACTTTGTAAATCAAGTGCCGGAAACGGTAACGTTGGCAATACCGTCCAGATACTCAGCCCACAGGGCCATGCCCATCAGCGCGAACGCCTCACCGACTGCGGTATTGTAGTTGCCCTGAGCATGGAACCCAATCAGGTTGGTCTCGCCCTGCACCGTATAATTGAGGCCCAGCCGAGCAAACTCGCTGTCACCCGGGTCAATGTAGTACAGGTCGATGTTCTCCACGGGCGTGGCGAGGACCTTGTTCCGCGCAATCTGCGCCGCAGGCAGGAGGAACAGCGTCCGATAGCCCATGAAATTCTGAATGTAGGTCAGGCCGAAGGCGGTCTGAACTGTAATATCAGCGCTGCCAAGATAGTCATACATGTCAAGGATATTGGCGAAGCCGACAACCTCGGTCACATCCTTCTGCATAGTGGCAAACTTGTTCAGCACGAGGCCCTGCGCCTTGGCAAGAGCCGCCTGCCACGTCGCCGCCGTGCCTGTCAGATTGCCGGTGTTCAGGAACGTGTAGAACCGGCCCATGACAACGTTCTGCAGCTTGGTCAGGAAAGCATCGTCCGACTTCTCGACCGCGATGGCCGCGCCGTACTTGTTCACGTCCTCAATCGGTACGGCCTTGGCGTATTTCTCAATCTCGAGATCGCCCTTCGCTGCCTTGGTGATTGTGGCCTTGCTGTACGGAATCACATTGCCGGGACCGACGGTGCCGCTTTCAAGCGCAACGTCCGCATTGTAGGAAATAAGCTGAGTGCCGGGCGTTTTGCGAATCGGACGCATAATGCCCATGATGGTACGCAGCGCGTCCCAGTTGTCATTGAATCTGGTAACAAAGTCGACTTCCCGCGCAGTGACTGCACTTGCACCCGTGCCGTAGGAATTCGGCAGCGAATCGCGCGGACTAGTCAGGGTCTCCACATTTGTGGCCGCCATTGCTTACATCTCCCCTCATTTGAGCAACTCCGGATGTTCGGTGAGCGCCCTCTGCCTGTCAGCCGTGGTCATCTTGTACCGCCCTCTTTCATCCTTGGCATAGATGTCGGCCTTAGTGATTGTAGCGCTGCCGTGAGTGTTAGGCGGTGTCTCCACCTGAGCGCCCTGCTTCCCCGTTGTCTGAATGAAAGCACTCCACTCGGTTTTGATGGCCTCTGTCAACGCTGCCGCGTTTTCCATCTTGCCATCTTCGCCAATCTTCATGCCGGACAGATCGGTGATCCGAAGGATAGCCTCAATCCGCTTGGGGTCAACGTTGGCGTCTTTCAGAAGCTGCGTATATGCCGCCTTGACCTTTTCCGCCTGAGCCTGAGTCGCGACCTCAGTCTTGTAAGCGTCGAACGTCTTTTTCAGCGCGTCATACTTGGTTTTCCAATCTTCGCCATTGTTGGCCTTCAAGGCATCAAGTTCCTTCTGCGCATTAGCCAGCTTCTCCGCCTCAGCCTTGTAGCCGTCTCGCGCTTCCTTCAGGCCGTTCACGGTGTTGGTGTGCTCCTCAATGATGGCCCCGACCTGTTCATCGGTCAGCCCCATACCTTTGAGAAAACTTCGAGTAACCGCCATCTTGTGCACCTTCCTTTTCCTCGGGACGAGTTCTTCCGCCCAGTGCTAAGGTGATTTCTTCCACCTTTGCCACAATTATAGCCGCTGCCTTGAGGCTTGTCAAGTGGGACATCATCGTTACGCAAGTTACAAGCTCGTTACATTGTCAAGAAAATCACGAAGTGCCTCAAACCCTTGTATATCAACATATAGAGATATGTATGTTACAATGTTACAATGTTACAACATATATATCACTATATATGCGAAAAAGAAAAAATATTTTTACTCTGCTTTCCGATCTCTATTTGTGTCCTGTACCCTGTAACATTGTAACGTTTCCTATTATGGATACCTAAAAAGCGGTTCTGTAACGAGCGTATCGTAGATTGACCGAAAAATACATTGCTTTTTTGTCTCTTAGTAGCGTTCCCAAAGCTGACAATGTTAAAAATGTCCAGATTTTTGCCGTCAAAAAATGCCAAATCGTCGAGGTCGCGTCCCAGAAACTTCCGTGAACATTTCCCCATCCGAAAATGAAAACGCGAGAAACGCCCTTAGAACGCCTTAGATGCGAATTTCATTGTTGGATTCAAGCAAAATCGCCGAGAAATCCGTTTTGTGCATGTCTCGGCGATTTTTGTCCATATCTGATTGGTTAACTGCCACTAATGACAGATTCCAATATTTGCTTGTACTCTTGGATATGATCCTCGATTGCTGGGCGCAGAAACGGCCGTGCTGGCATGCCGCTTGTCTGGTGCCAATTTCCGAGATCGTCTTGATACCGCCACGGCGTCTGCCGTCCCCCTTCCTCAGCGTAAACGCCGGTTCCAAGCTCTACATACGGCGCATACTCGACCTCCGACCCAATTACGATGGTTACGGAATCGTCATCTTTCACGGTTTCGTGAGTAATTCTATTGCGCAAGTTGCCTGTCCGAATATACCACCCCGCAGGCGTCTGGTATACAGCCTCTGTAATATGCAGCTTGGCATTATTCTCCGCCGCCTGCCCTATTTCTTCAGCCGCCTGCGCCAGTTGTAAGTCCGTCGCCGCTTTTACGTCTGCTATATGCGAGACAAACTCAGCGCTCATTGGTGTTCCCCCCTCGCATAGGCGTTTTGCCGCTGTTGCGCTGTCCTATAATCGCGGGCCATATGAGGACTCTTGTACAGCAATGTACACCGGCAATTGTACACCAGATCCGGCTCTGCATTGGGATCCCCCGGAAAGTCAATCTTTCTGCCATCATCAGGCACTATGAACGGTTCGTCATAATCAACCGCCACCCCGTCCAGCTTGATATGAGCCGTCCGCACTCGGTCATCCTCTGCCGTCAGCCAGACCTTTTGGCACTTGATCCCGAAAGACTGTTCCGCGTCCCTCATACGCTCAACGCGGCCCGCATTCTGAGCGCCCGTTACAGCCGTCCGCGCAAACATCCGCATTTTGGTTGCATTGCTTGTGGCAAGACCCTTCTCCAGCCGCTTTCCGATCTGCCCTATGGATTCACCTTGCAGGATCCCTTGTGTAACTGCATTTCGCACTCTGGCTTCATTCCACACATAGTCCTTCGGCTCGTTTATCCGCCACTCAGGCAGCATCTTTGGGTTATCTTTGATCAGCCTGTTAACCGTCGCCCTGTCCCACATGGTGAAAGATATCCCCGCATTGACAGTTCTGTTGAGATCATAAGCAATCTGTCTGGCCATCTTGTTCCCGGATGCCGCGAATATATCCGTGAGCGAACCGCCCAAGATTGACCGCGCCTCTTTGTCGGCCCTGACATAAATACCGGTCATGTCCGCTATACGCTGCCGCCATCGCTTACCCTGAAACACTTGGCCCATCAGCCACGACTTGTAGTCTTGTACTGACAATTCCCCGGACGCCACCTTGGCCATCATGTCCGCCGCCCTGCGTCTGTACCCCGCCACAAAGTCGTCGAACTTGTGCTGGACTTCCTTTGCTGCTTGACCGTATACGCCTTTTATGGCCTTTGATAGTGTCTTTAACTGTGCCGCCGTATAGGCGTCCAGACTTCCCGCCAACCTGACCCCCTCCAGAATCGCTTAGAATGCCCTTAGAATCGCGTCCGACTTTCGCCAGCATAATTCTACCCTTAACGCGCTGGACGCGTCAGGATCGAACGTCAGGGCCATTAGAACGCATTTCTTCGCTTTCCTCTCCCTGCTCCGTCTCAGAATCGAACCTGTCCATCTGTTCCGCCTGTTTCCGCGCAAGGATCCCGGGAATTTCGTCAACCGATATATTGGGCAGCTTCTGCAAGATGGTCTCATCATCCAGATACTGAGCCTCCAGCATTATCATGTCCACCTGTTCGCGCTGGTTGCTTATCCGGTTGCGCTTGAATACAGGCGTGTCCTCTATGCCTATCAACGCAAGGACCTGTTGGACGAATTTAATAATCTGGTACTCAAAGTCATCAGCGTTTTCATCCAACGGCTGATAAGCCGCATCAATATGGTCATTAGTCGCACCAGCAGCAATCGTATGAACATCCAAACCGCCGAAGTCTTCATAGATCCCCGCCCTTATCCCGTCGAGATATGTCTGCCGCGCCTGAAAAGGAATGTCCTGAGTATATGGTGTTATGCCGCTCTCCTGAGTGTCGGCAATCGCAATATGCTGGATCTTGAGCCGATCCCTGAACCGCGCAAGCTCCGCGTCTGTCATGCCAGCGCAGTTTTCCACAATCCAGTAAATCTGTGCGCAATCTGTCAGGTCGTTAGCGAATCCTGACCGTATAAGGTCGTAGCTGTCTATAGCTCTCTGCATTCCTACGAGTGTTGACTGGTGCAACCTGCTACCCCACAACGGCACAATGGGCAACCCGCTGTAGTTCTCGCTGCCGACTACCTCCACCCCGTCAACCTCGGTGTAAGTATAAATGCGCTTATAGGCGCGTTTCGGCTGCACGACGGTGAAATTCATTCTGCCGCTATGCCGTCCGCCGCGGAACTTTGTATAACCGTCTTCCTCATACAGAATTGCGGTCATAGGCTTGTCTTTGTCAAGCCGCCAGAACCTGATCCCTGCCCTGAGCACACCGGTTTCTTCATCCCACAACGGCACAAACTCGGTCAACGGGAACACATACAGCGCGTCAAAATTCCAGAACCCAAAGCTGACCCCGTGAATCAACGCCTTGTATGCAGCATCTTTGAGCGCCGTATCAAAGTCATCGCCCACGGCCTCTTTGGTCGCGTCTATTGTATGCTCCACGCCATCAACGCGCCGAACCTCTTTGTGGTTGCTAAACGAGACGCCGTTGCCAAGACTATACATCACGCGCTGAGTGTTCAGCCTGTGAAAGAAATTGCAGGCTATGCGATTATTCGCCGCCGTGAAGTCCTGCACCGTCGCACCCGTGCTGGTCATGATGGTCCGCACATAGTTATAAATGGTGTCGTTCTTCTGCCTGTCATAATTGTCGGCGCTGATGGCCGTTTTGTACGCCTCGGAACTTGTATGCTGGTTGATCGCTTTCTCGACAAACGCCGCCACATCCGGTTCTTCCAGAAAGTCCTGAAATGTCAGCATCATTCATCCACCCCCTCGGTTATCATCCAGCCCTCCGGCAATCCTGCCGCCCAAACCCTGAAAACATGCCACTCAGTCAACCGGTGTCCGTTCCTCTGCTTGTATATCTGCCGCAAGGCCGCATAGCTCATCATGACGGTTCTCCGCTGTAGAAATCCGCTCGGCAGGTTTTCAACGATCCGCCGCCAATACACCGCTTTTCTGTCAGGTTCTGCAACCATCCAGAACCCGCGCTGAATCTCGAGCCATTCTATGGCCTGCGGCGCAACTTCTCCGGAAAACATCTCCGCCTTGAACGGGGACTTGGTGATGGTGTGCATGGTACTACAGCTGACCTTTTCAACGCCTGCGCGGTAGGTGTCAAACTCTTTCCACCAGTAGAGCGGCGCTGTGACATCTGCCCACACTTGGATCAGCCGAATATGCTTTGCATGCTCAGGACCCGCCGCAATGAGCTTTTCCGTCAGTGCTTTGTCCTCCTTTCCAACTTTCCCGCCGCCTGTATCACCACGCGCCCAAGAATCCATAGGATTGCGCATAGCGCGCATGGCTTGTTCAATCCCTGCAACCTCCAACGTCTGAACCTGAATCATTGTAGAACCCCCTTAGAACCGTCAGAATCGCCCTCTATACACTATGTCTGCCTTGACCACGCGCATAGTCTTGACAAAGTACCGCATTGCATCGCAGGCATGGTCATTCAGCTTGATCGGACGCTCCACGCCTTCCGCGGTGTCATCCCAAGCGTAGCCCTGCATTTCCTCAATCAGATTCTTACATGCCCGCGTGATCTTAATCTTGCCAAGACGCATGGCGCTCGCCGTCTCCCTGATACCATCCAGCACGTCATTGTTGGCCTTTAGAACTCTGTACTTCCCGCGCCGCCTCAACAACTCGATAAACGACGCAGCCGACGGATCCGCAATGGTCTTCAGCTCGCCGTCAATGTCTGCCGTGAAGTCGTCTAAATCATCTGCATACTCGCCGTCGGTCTTCTGGACGCCCTTGTCCCTGCCGCTATAATAATACTCCCGCACAGCATACCAAGTATCGCCGTAGAATGCCCATAGAATCGCCGCAAAGGCGTTTTGTGTGCCATAATCCAACGACATCACATAACGCGAAGGAACGCCTGCAGGCGCGTCAGAAATCGCTTCCTCGTGCATGGGATAAATCAACCCCTCTGCAAGCGCCCATTCGCCCAGTATGTAGCGCCGGTAATATACTGTCCCTGCATACTCTTTGCATAGGTTTTGAACAAACGATTCAGGCAGGAATGGGTTGTCGAATATGGTGTAGTGCTGGTTGTAAATGTCCGCGCCTGAATCAAGGAATCCCTTCAACCAATGATTAGGACCAGCCGGGTTTAGCGCGCCGTCAAAGCAGGAATACGCTTTGTCAAGACGAGACTTCAACAGCTCGAATACCTCTTGGTTCCATTCTGCCGTTTCATCACCGTAGACGTATTTCATCGAAGAACCGCGCAGCTTCGCCACTTGGTTCACGCGCTCGCAGCCGAGAATATACACGCCCTCGCCAAACATTTGGCACATGTTGTTAGCGCCTATTCGACCGACCAGCCCATCGCCCCAAATGTCCCGCATTGGTTCGAGGATGTTCCGGTTGATAGTCGCTTGTGAAACTCCAAGTATTGCCACCAGCCCGGGCTTTCCCGCTCTTTCCCTGATCCGCTTTGGAATCAAGTAATAATCCATGTAAGTTTTCCCTGACCGCGTAGCACCTACCTTGAAATTCCATCGGCAGTTGGCCTTATTGAAATATTCTATCTGTTTCGGACTGAACGGCATCTGCGGGTTCCCCCTTGATCTGTGCGAGCACTTCATCCAGCTTCGCCAGCATTTCATCATGGCTCATGTCCGGATTGTCACTTTGCCCAAGGTAGTTCTTGCCAAGGAATATAGCCATCGCGGCGCTTTTCTCCGCCATCCTCATTTGAGCGCGCCTGAGTGAAATTTTCCCGCCCTGCCGCTTTTGCTCATATACTGCCGAAAAATTGAGCCCGTAAGTTGAATGGCACCAATTCTCAATAGTGTCAGGTGAACACTCAAAAAAGCCTGCTATTTCTTCCTTTGTGCAAAACATAGCACACAGCTTCTCAAAGCTTTCCTGCTTGATCTCTTTTCTCGGTCTGCCTGCTGGCATAATATCACCCCTTTTTGAGCAATGCTTTAGACGTGCGCAGCGCGCTTAGAATCGTATCGCTCATGTCATGATACTTGTATTCCGCCAAACGTCCACACAACACATAGCCTTGCTCCAGCGCCATTTTAGCATACTTTTGGTATAATGCAATGTTCTTGTCAATACAAACGGGATAATACGGAATATTGGTGCCATCAAACGCGCTTGGCTTTTCGTATGAAATGACCGTATATGGCCTATCGTCTCCAAACGTGAAGTGCTTGTGTTCTATGACCCGAGTGTATGGGACGTCGCTGTCAGTGAAATTTGTAACTGCAACGCCCATTAAGTTATTACAATCAATCCGCACCGTTTCAAAGTCGAGACTTCTGTATTCAAGATGCCCAAGTGAATAACGGTACAGCTCATCAACGGCGCCTGTATATATAACCCGATCCGCCAGCGAATCAAGAAATCTTTGATCAGGCAAATAATCCTGATTGAGTACAACTTCTGCACCGTCTGCCAACTGAGCGGCCAAGTCGTTATACCCCTGATCCGGGACCCCTTGCCATCGCTGATTGTAATACGAGTTATTGTATGTATAGCGGATTGGAATCCGCCGCATCACAGATATTGGAAGCTCTCTGCAACTATGCCCCCATTGCTTTTCGGTATACCCTTTCAGCAACGTGTAATATATCCGCCGCCCTACAATGTTTAACAAGTAATCCTCAAGATTGCTCGGCTCTTCGCATGGCACGCAATCCGAATTTATTTGGTCTTGAGCCTCCTGCGGCGACCTGATCCCAAACAACCGGCTAAAAGTATTCATGTTCAACGGCAGGTTGTAAACGGCGTTCCCGCTCACCGCAATGGGCGTGTTTATAAAGCCATTCATGGAAACGAACTGCCGAATATACGCCCAGACTTCGCGGTTGTCTGTATGAATGATATGAGCACCGTGAGAATGGACCGTTATTCCGTCCATGTCATCACAGTGAATATTCCCGCCTATATATGACCTCTTGTCAATCAACAGAACCTTTTTCCCCGCGTCGGTTAATTCCCGAGATAAGACCAAACCCGCCAAACCTGCACCAACTATCAGATAGTCATACGGTCTCGCCATCCGTCTTTCTCCACCTCTCACTAAGGATTTTGGGCGCGCAATGGTTCCAGCTGATCTCATGCGCAACCCTGAAGTCATGAAGGCCCATCTGAGAAATTTTCGTGCAGGACGGCAATGCCATGACGGTATAAAACGACTTCCTGTAAGTTCCGTTTTCCTGATATATATCGGTCATCCCGCCGCTTTGAGATTGCGTCTGTACTGTATCAACTCGAACCGGCAAGTATGTATAGAATAATCTGCCGCGCATATTCTCGATTGCGGTTGTTGTTATGTCATCATTCATCCGCATATGGAAATAGCATTTATCGCTGGCTCTCATCAGATATGTTCCCATCGACTTCGGCAACATTTGTTTCCGCCAATTCACGTTCTGCAATCCGCCCACATAATACATAGCAAGTCCGAATGAAAGCCCTGTGAATGGTGCTGTCTCCATATACTCGACCATGGCCTCAAACAGTTTGTCTATCTCATTGCATTGCACACACACAAGACGTCCGCCGCGAATAACTCTATATGTAAACCCTTGCATATCATCATCAAGCTGCAAATGGTACTTGTATCCCATTTCTGCGGCTTTGTCCTGAATGAAGTTTCTGGCGAAAACGCCGACCCTGCGATCATCATCCAGATCGCCCAGATCCGTCATCGCTACATAGTCGCGCTTGTCAAACTGGATAATGTCCTGTCCGAATTTCTCACGGTACAGCGCCTCTTGGTCATCCTCATTGTCTATAACCACATACATCGGGCCTGTATATCCATGAGTCCGCAACGCCCTATAAGTGCTAATAGTTTTCGCCCTGCCGTGAGACAATATAAAAACTGCGAACTTTTGCACCAGTTACAACCCCTTTTTTATGCTTTCAGACAAAATGAGGGGGTAGCACCTTCTATCGCTGATTGAGACCTCGAACCCGCAACCATTGGCGAATCTCAACTTGCAACAGCCGGGCCTCCGCATGATAGGATAATACCTCTGAATATAACTAATGGTTCCCCTGTAAGTGTCCTGCATTCCGCCGTCGCCTTTTTTAGCACCCGGGTGCCATATATCGAACTGAGCCATAACCGCTGGATGAACAAGGAAAATCTTCCCTCTGCTCGACTGCTCAACAACTGCGGCGCAATCCTCACAAATTCTGGCGTCAATCGGAAAACGTTTTTTGGTGCTTAGTATATACGCATTGAATATACCCCTATAAGTGCCATACTTTTCCATGAAGGCTTCCGCGCCATTCATACATTGGCTACCGTTGGAAAAGCCTAAGCAATCAATGCTGGTTGTCTTGAGAAATTCTGCATATGCAGAAAATACTTTGTCTGCATTCTTGACCTTGCTGTTTTTCAGCTGTCCATCCTTTACATACCTGTAGGAAAAAGCAGCAAGATCGTCATCCATCGCGCAAAATATCTCGGCTCCGCATTTCTCCGCGACTGAATAACTTTCATTTCTGGCGAATACAACAACCCCCATAGGCCCATCAAAATTGTCTCCCAGATCGAAGTCTTTTGTTTGGTTCGACTTCTCAAACAGGAAAACATTTTCAGCGCCGTATTTGTTGACATATTCCCCATATGAGTTATCCTCTGTATCAATGGTGAAGACTATTCTCCCCGTATAACCTGCGTCTCGCAGCACTCTATAAGAAGAGCAATCTGGTCTGCCATGGCTGTTAATAACAACCACAAAATCATCATTCATCTTGATAGTCCTCTTCTACAAGATCCTGAATGGTTTTGGTCAACTTGACAAAACCGTTAGCGATGGCGTCGTTTACATCAATGATAACCAACGCCGAGCGTTCCATTAGGTGCTGCACAGTTGCGTCAGCATGCGCGTAAAACTCCGCAATATTCCTGTAATTGAACACCGTATGGCGATAAGCAGCGTTAACGAGAAACGCCTTAGTTTCCGCGTCAATGTCCGCCGCTTCAATCTCTGCAATCAGCTCGTCAGTCTTTGATCTGTCCATCATCATGGCGAAAGACGGATTCTCGCCCTTCGGCTCATAATGCGGGATCTTGGCCTTCTGAGCATACGCGCTGCCGCTGTTTTCATCATCCAGCACATCTTCATCCTCGGACGTCTCAAGGAATCCAAAGTCCTGCATGGCAAATTCATCCAGATCAGCCAGCTCCTCTGACAGCACGTCATCAAGCCAGCTCGACAGCTCCGCCGTCTTATTATGAGCAAGCGCATAAGCCCTGCGCTGCTTCGCCGTCATGTGGTCGAGCCTGATACACGGCACTCGAGTCATGCCCAGCTTCTGCGCAGCCAGCAAGCGGCCATGGCCCTCCACGATCAAATTATCCTTCCCCCAGATTCCGATGGGGTCATCGAATCCGAACTTCTCAATACTGGACGCAATCGCGGCAATGTCTTTCTTCCCGTGCTTCTTGGCATTCTTCTCATACGGTTTGAGCGCATCAACCGGCAGGTATTCAATCTTCAGATCTTCCATGGTTGTTTTTCTGTCCTTCCCCCTGCATGTCTCGCAGGATCAGCATGATAATATAGTGACTGACAGTTGTTCTTTGTCTCCGCGCCTGCGCTTGTAGATACTCGCGCAAATCATCGGGCAGCCTGAATCCGAAGACCGCAGACAAGCGCACCACCTCCGGCTCCGAGTGTAGCACGTTGTTTGTCTTTTGTCAAACGTTTTTGAGGAATTGCGTTTAGCTGCCGTATCATCGCCGTAGACCCGTCTCTGCATGTTCCCTTGATAAATAATACACGCAACTAATACACGCGCAGAAAACGCCATAGAACGCGTGCGGCTGCATACGTTCAAA